>Ga0115005_10000004_pt1 | contig 279980 bp, 268 predicted proteins | sample ArcOceMetagenome_FD_87163 | JGI IMG/M metagenome (GOLD analysis project Ga0115005, IMG submission 87163) | Marine eukaryotic phytoplankton communities from Arctic Ocean - Arctic Ocean - Greenland ARC118M Metagenome | ecosystem: Environmental > Aquatic > Marine > Oceanic | place: Arctic Ocean... | reverse complement strand
ATTTTGTATTTATTTGAAATAAATTGACGGGTAATTGCTTATAAGAAGTTATTGTTTTCGAAAAGACATCTGTAATGGTTTCCTCATTAGTAGCTGATAAACAAAACTCATTCTCTTTTCTATCTTTCAGTCTTACCATTTCAGGACCCATTGAATCCCAACGTCCTGATTTCTTCCATAATTCTGAGGGTGTAACAAAGCTCATTAAGACTTCTTGCGCCCCAATCTTTTCATGCTCTTCTCGTACTATTTTTTTTATTTTTTCTAGCACTCTAACGGCCATAGGAAGATACGTGTATATTCCACCTGTGGTTTTGTTAATAAAACCAGCACGAAGAAGAAGCTGATGAGAAGCAACTTCAGCATCACTTGGTATTTCTTTATAAGTTTGCCAAAAAGACTGAGAAAGTTTCATTTAAATCCTATTTAAAAAAGCTATTTGTAAATTGGTCTTCCAATTCAATATATACTTCTAGGATGCAATTTTTTGCTAAATTTGCACCCACTGATTTTTCAGAGTTATTCGATTGAAGCACTGTAACTAATTCTAAGTCAGTGCTTAAATTATGGCTAGGACATTTCACTAATTTGAATTTTTGTAATCTAACTTTGATCATATGAAGAATCGAGTCTTCCACTAAAGTTAATTTTGTTTTAATGGGGATAATAAACTCTTTTTCGTCTAATGTTAAAATAATATCTTGATTAAGTGTGTAGTTTGTTTGAAGACGAAGATCATTCCACGCGATTGTACTCGAAAAACATAAATTTGAAGATACTGCGATTATTAACGCAAAAATTAATTTCATTTAGTCCACCCCTATAATTTTTAGGGATTTTTACAACTTTAATTGTGATTTGGAAAGAGATAGAAAATAAGTTGATCTTAATTCGTAACAGCAATAAACTGAGGAAGCCTATGAGCTTCTCTAACCTCAGGTGCCAATGAGCTTGCTGAAACGATTTCGTATGAGCTTGGAGTATCTAGGATTTTACGACAAAGAACATTATGAAGATAATGACCCGATTTATAAGTCGTTATTTTTCCAGCTAATTTATGACCTAATAGACTAATATCGCCAATCGTATCTAGAATTTTATGTTTAACAAATTCTTCTTTAAATCTTAAACCTTCGGGATTGATGACCTTGTAATCATCTAAAACGATTGCATTATCAAGGGATCCACCTTTAACAAGTCCTCGTCTTTTTAGTATATCTACGTCTCTTAGCATTCCGAATGTTCGCGCCCTTGATATAGCTTGGATATAATTTTCACAACTAAATTCGAAAGTTTCTTTCTGTGTGTTTATAGTTGGATGAGCAAAAACAATTGTAGAATCAATAATTAAATTCTTTGCAGGCTCAATCATCGCCCAAGTTCCATTCTTTTCTACTCGAACAGGCTCTAAAATAACCATAAACTTTTTAGACTTTGATAAATTCTCAACGCCCGCTTCTTTTAGAACAAAAACAAATGATGCACTTGAGCCGTCCATAATCGGTACCTCAGGACCATTTAACTCACAATAAACATTATCTATACCAAGTCCGTAGAATGCGGACAGTAGATGCTCAACCGTGTGAATAGCATCATGTCCAGAACCTAGTGTTGTGTTATTATCTGTAGGCCCTACAATTCGAGCATCTGCCTTTACTGCTTTTGAGCTTGGTATATCTGATCTTCTAAACATAATTCCCGTATCAGCTTCTGCCGGATACATTTTTAACGTAACTTTCTTACCAGAATGAATTCCGATTCCTGTTATTGTAATTTCTTTTGCTATAGTTCTTTGATAAATCATTTCAGCTCGCAAATACCCAATAGGAGTATTCTGTTAATTAATAACATTTGTTTTTGCACTACGTGTAAACATTATAAAACTAAATTAAACTAAAAACACTAGTTTTCTTCAGAACATGTAATTATAACACTTTATCTATGTTTTTTGGGAAATTTATTTCCAAATAAATAATATTTACCCTTAAAAATTGTCAATTCCCATGTCGACAAAAACTTAACATAACTTAAGAAAAGTACAAGTGAAATTTTAGATACTTAGGCGTATAATTAATAATTGTAAAAAGGGGTAAGATGAAAGTAATTGAGGATAGTCCAAGTAGAATAAAAATAAAATTTCATCCAGGCACTGTTTATTACTTTTTAGTTATTGCTCTCTTTGTAGGATTCTATCAAGTCTTTAGAATTCTAACAGGTCAATCTAGTGATTATTTTGGTGGGATCATTTTTTTAGCTCTTCCAACTTTTTTACTAACTGTCCTCATTTCTATTGTCTATATCGAAATAGACCATGGAAAAATTTTAATAAAAAAAAGGTATTGGTTTAGATCTAAAATAAATCAATTTTTAATTTCTGAAATCGATACATTCGACTTAAGTGCTAATAGAGGTTCAGATACAGGTGGAACGTATAGCTTAACATTATCATTAAAAGATAAATCCCATTTTTCAATTATAAGTGGATTTGCAAAGCTCAATACTTCTAGAAACAGAAAAATAATAAACCGCTTAAATGAGTTTTTAAATAACTAAGATTTAACACCAAGATGAGAAATTGCTTTATCTGATAAAACTCTCCCTCTTGGGGTTCTCAATAAAAGGCCTTCTTTCAATAAGTATGGCTCATAGACTTCTTCAATCGTTTGCTTATCTTCACCCAGTGTGGCCGCAAGTGCATCGATTCCGACAGGTCCATTACTATAATATTCACTGATAACTTTTAGAATCTTTCTATCCATAGAATCAAGTCCGAGGATATCAATATCTAAAAGCTTTAAAGCATTATCAACGTCTTCAAAGTGAACTTCTTTATGATCTTCCACGAGTGCGAAATCTCTTACTCGCCTAAGAATTCTGTTTGCTATTCTTGGCGTGCCTCTACTACGTCTCGCAATTTCAAGATTTGCAGCTTCATTTAATTTCAAATCCATCTTAATGGCATTATTCGCTAGAATTTGAGAAAGCTCACTGGCCGAATAATAATCAAAATGCAGATGGGCCATAAATCTATCTCTTAATGGATTTGATAATAATCCAGATCTAGTTGTCGCTCCAATTAATGAAAAAGGCACAAGATCAATTTGCATTGTCCTAGCACTAGGTCCTTGTCCAATTAAAATATCTAATCTGAAATCTTCCATCGCTGAATAAAGAATTTCCTCAACAGATATATGCATACGATGGATTTCATCTATAAATAAAACATCTTTGGGTTGAAGATTAGTGAGCACTGCTGCAAGATCACCTTTTTTCTCAATGGCAGGTCCAGAAATAACATGAAGATCACTTCCAAGAGACTTTGCGATGATCATTGCAAGGGATGTTTTTCCTAGCCCTGGAGGACCTGATAGTAAAACATGGTCCATTGCTGCATTTCTTTTATTTGCAGACTTAACCATCAGATCTATATTTTCAACAACTCTTTTTTGGCCAATGTATTCTGTAAAGTCTTTCGGACGCAGTCTATTTTCATGTTCAACGTCCCTACCAGTAGTTTCAGAATTTAAAAATCTCTCTTCACTCATCTATAGTTCTCTCAATATATTTTTAATTATATCTTCACTCTTATTAAGACCTGCTTGCATTTGTTTTTTCACAAGAGGTGAAATATCTTTGTCACTATAACCAAGTGAACTTAAGGCCATGATGACATCATTCATAATTTTTGGATCAAAGCTAGTATCAACTTGTTTTTTAGCATCAACAATCTCAATATCTAGTTGCTCACCTTTTGGCTTAACAGAATTTGATTGAAATTTCTCGATCTTATCTTTTAATGACAAAATAATTTGTTCTGCCATTTTTTTTCCAATACCTTGAGCCTGACTTAAAATATTAGGCTGATCAAAAATAATGGCCTGAATGATACCTTCGGTTCCAATCGTTGTGATTAATGGATAGGCCTTAGATGATCCAACTTTATTGACTGTTTTTAATAGTTCAAACATTTTCTTATCTTCCATGGAGTTAAATCCCCACAAGCTTTGATCATTCTCACTTATATGATGATGAATAAATATTCCAACCATTGAATTTATTTCTAAAAAATAGCCAAAATTGATTTCATAACCAATTCCTGATTCTGTTATAATCAATGCTTTTTTTCCATCAGCATCTAAAACTTTACCTTGTAAATATCCAATCATTATTTTCTCACTTTATGTGCAAGTGCTCCTGCGAGCCCTGATTTTTTCTTTGCTACTTTCTTTTCAACAATTTTACCTTTATTAAGGATATGACAGATCGCTATAGCAATTGCGTCAGTCTCATCGTGACTTTGATACTCTCTTACACCTAACATCATATCAATAAATCTTTTCACTCCTACTTTATCAGCGTGTCCATGTCCAACAGAAGTAGACTTCACTAAGTTTGGGGAGTATTCAAAAATTGATCCATGATAGCGATCGAGCATACTTGAAATAATCACCCCCCTGGTTTGGGCAAGTTTCATAAGTGCTGTAGGGCTTTTTACAAAAATTAATGATTCAAAGGCAATTTCATCAGGCTTAATATCCTGAATTAGTTCCTCTGACTTCTTTTTAATTTCAAAAAGTCTATTTAGAAATACTGTGTCTTTATCAAATTTTAGAATTCCAGAAGCAACATAATGAATTTTATTTCCGGAACTTTTCAATAAAGCCCAGCCCGTTGTAATTGAGCCTGGATCGATACCTAGTACTAGCAATGAATCCCCTTAATACGAATTAAGAATATTCTATAGAGGTTTCATCACTTGGTCTATAAAGCAAGGCGTGAAAATAAGAATTAATAAATCTCATCAAGATTCTCTCGAACGACACGTTCTAGAATATCAAGAAATTTTGTTTCATCTGAGGAAACAATATCAATAAGAATTTTATGGTGACTGATTAAAAATTTTTTTTGTCCATTTTTAAATAGTTCAACAGCATGCTTTCGACACAATAACAAAGCAACCGCAGTCCCTACATCATCAAAGATTGTAGCTCTTTCTAGTTCTGGAGAATCTGATCTTTCCCCATAATGTTTGCAAATAGTACACTCTGTTTTACTCATACAATCCTATTGTGTTTGTGCTTCTTGTTATAAATATTTATCGGCTAGTTCAAAGTATAATTTTACTATCAAAATGGTCGCATTTGAGTTAATTATTTTATATGCCAATTTTACTAGAGGCTCAATCTGTCATTGAGCCAAAAATTCAAGAACTTAGCCTCGAGTGCGAAAGACTAGCTAAAGATAAATTAAGACCTACATTAGAGGTCATTCTCGTGGGCAATAATGAAGCAAGTTTGTCTTATATTGCACATAAAGAAAAATTTTGTAAGAAAATTGGTGCGAATTTCAAGCTAACAAAATTGCCAGAAGATATTAAAGAGTATGATTTTTTAGTTGCAGTTGATGCGATGAACAGTAATCCTCTTGTAACAGGCTGCTTTGTTCAATTACCTGTACCTGGGCAACTCAAGCATCTTAATATTACTCAGCTTATCCATCCAATGCGTGATGTCGATGGATTTCACTTAAATACTCTCATTGATATTTACTCTAAAAATGAAAATGCGATTTTACCATGCACTCCGAGAGGAATTCTGACTTTACTTGAGGCTTATAAAATAAGTATTCCTACAAAGAACATAGTAATCATTGGAAGATCTCATATTGTCGGTAAACCACTTTCATTAATTTTACAAAATTATGATGCAACAGTAACCCTTTGCCATTCAAAAACTAAAAACCTAGAGAGTCATACCAAAAATGCAGATATTATTGTTGCTGCAACTGGGATTCCAGGTCTTATTAATAAATCACATATTCGTGATGATAAATCTCAAGTTATTATTGATGTTGGTATAAATCGAGTTAATGGAAAGCTGGTTGGCGATGTTGCTTTTGATGAAGTTAAAGATTATCTCTATGCAATTACACCTGTTCCCGGTGGAGTAGGGCCTATGACAGTTCTCTCTTTGATGGAAAATCTTATGATCACAACAAAAAATATTATCGAATTTAGAAAAGGATCAAGTGTTGAATAATCTTAAAACGAGTCTCTTTGAAGAACATGTAGCTTTGAATGCAAAAATTGTAGATTTTGCTGGATGGCAAATGCCCATCCAATATAAAAACTTAAAAGAAGAAGTTCTGGCCGTCAGAGAAAATATTGGAGTCTTTGATGTTAGTCATATGGGAGAATTTATTGTTACAGGTACAGACTCTATCAACTTTGTAGACTACCTTGTCACAAATGATATTAAATCTGCCCCTATGGGTAAAGCCATTTACTCACCTCTATGCCGTGAAGATGGAACAATCATCGATGATTTAATTGTCTATAAAATTGCAGAAGAAAAAATTCTAATCTGTGTTAATGCTTCAAATATTGATAAAGATTTTACATGGATCAAGTCTCAAATTGGTACTTTTAATTGCGAGATTTCAAATGAATCTGAAAAGTATTCTCTGTTAGCTATTCAAGGGCCAAATTCATTTAAAATTTTAAAAAGTATTGATCTTGGATTTGACCTTAAAGATCTTGACTATTATTCGATTCAAGTTGGAACAGATAATGATACACCTGTCATGGTAGCAAGAACAGGTTACACTGGTGAAGATGGCTTCGAACTTTTTGGGCCTCATTTATTTATTAAAAAATTATGGAAAAATTTAATGGATAAAGGTGTTACGCCTTGTGGACTTGGAGCAAGGGATGTTCTTCGCCTTGAAGTTTGTTTTCCTCTCTATGGCCATGAACTTGATGACAACGTAACTCCTCTTGATGCAGGACTTAAGTGGACTGTAAAATTAAAGAAAGATAAATTTATTGGAAAGGATATTCTTTCGAATTACAATCCAAAATATAAATTGTTAAAACTTGAACTTGAAAAAGGAATTCCAAGAGAAGGATATATTGTTGAAGATGAGAATGGAAATAATATAGGCCATATTACATCAGGAACAATGAGCGTTATCACTAAAAAAGGAATTGCCTTTGCGCGTGTAAAATCAGAATATCTAGGTGATATTTTTAATATCGATATTAGAGGAAAAAAATATCCTGCAAATTTAGTTAAAAAGCCATTTGTCGTGGGAGGACATAAGTAATGAGTAAAATAATAGAAGAATTTAAATATACTGAAGATCATGAGTGGATTTCTATCGAAGGAGATATAGCAACAATTGGAATTACTGATTTTGCTCAATCATCTCTTGGAGATATTGTCTTTGTTGAACTACCTGAAGAAGGTGAAAAACTAGAAGCAACAAATAGTTTTGGTGTTGTTGAATCAATTAAGTCTGTAAGTGATTTATACACACCTATTACAGGAACAGTTACTGAAAAAAACTCATCCGTTGAAGATAGCCCTGAGAGCCTAAATGAAGATGCATATAGCTCATGGTTAATCAAAATTAAAATGGAAAATATTTCAGAACTTGAAGACTTAATGGATTCAACTGCTTATAGAGAATACTGCGAAGCAAATTCATAAATTTTATTTGGCCAGATTTTTCTGGCCATTTTTTTTATTAATTACATCATGAAATTTTTTACGATATCAAAAAACCCCTTTACTAATAGGCCTCTCTCCTACATAATGCCAAAACTTCGCACGAACGAACTAATATACTTTAGCTAATGCAAATATAAAGGATGCCTAATTTATGGAATCTATTCAGTTATTGAATACTGCAATTATTAAAAGCAAAGAAAAAAAGATTAATAACTCTTACGAAGAAAGATTAACAAAAATAAATAATTCACCGGCCATTGAAGCAATTAATAAAAGCATCAGTATCTTAGCCGAGTCACAAAATATTTCGAGAGATCAAGCAGCACTTCAAGTCATAGAGTCTATTCGTGAACTAGATGCAATTTGGTCTGATTATGTGACGATGGAAGGAATTGATAAGCTTAAAAAAATGCTACAAGGTAATTTTAACTAAGTAGCTCTTTACAATATTCGTAAATAAAAACAGATACTTATTCTGCCTAAAGTTTAGACACCTGAATGAAATATATTCACTTTAGACGATAAAAATCCACAGATATTCTATTATTCTTTTCACAAAACTTACTAAAGGATGATTATGACTCATAACTCAGCATGGAAGGAATTGATAGCAGCTCCGATTGTTTATTCTAGAGACTTAGATCATGATTCAGTGACCTTCATTCATGGACAAAGTTTTTTAAATAAAATGAGTGATTTAGAAAAAAGTACGGCCTACGATTTAATAGGACTATCTCTGAACGAATCCTTTTTATATTTCGAGCGTTTACTCATCTATACAGATTATTATATGCGCAATAAAACTAAATCAACCACAGACAATGAAATGAAACAAGTTGATATAGATGAATTGACCCATCTACAGGCTTTTCGAGCCTTTAATTCAAATAATCGATCTTCTAAAAAGTATTACACACAACCAAATGGAAAATTAATTAAACCTGGTCAAGTCATGCAAACGAACTACCCATTACAACATAAATTCGCATTATTTTTATTAAAGAAATTTCCTGAATGTATTTACCCAATTGCCATCTTGTTCGAACGCTTTAGTGTTGATATAGGAAGAACGTTAGTTAGAGATCACGGGAGAAACTCTAGTGATAGCTTCGTGCAACTTCACTACTTACATTTAAAAGATGAAGTGCTGCACATAAATGTTTGTGAGAGAAAAATGAAAAGTGTTATGAAGTCACTGCCAATATATAAAATACCCCTTTATGCTATCATTTTAGCTTTCCTAACAACTTATTTTCTTAAAACACCGTTTACGGGTTTAAAAAATGTCATCTATAATCTTCCTACGATTAAGAATAGCTTTTGGAACAAAGTAACTTTTTTTCTGGCTTCTACTGGATTAACGTACAAACAGCATCCAGCCCATCATACACGAAAAATTTGGTTTAAGAAGATGGCGAATTTGATGAGTTTTAATTAATTATTTAAAAAGGTAGCACTTATTCTCTATGGATATTTTATTTCAAACTATACAGTGTAACAACCTAGGCACAGGTCAAATTGGTATTACACCATTAACTTTAATAAAGAGTGGAACTATTTTTTATTCATTTAAGCATTTAACTCCATCTATAAATACTCCTTTTTCATTTCAAATAACAAAGGATAAATATCTTCGTGATCCAAAAATAATTTCAAAGACAAATCACTCATGTGATCCAAATATTATTGTAAATACAGCAAATAAGACTTGTATTGCCATTAAAGATATTCTTCCAGGTGAAATGCTAACTTATTTTTATCCTTCAACTGAGTGGGATGAAATGAATAGGCCTTTTGCATGTTTATGTGGATCAAAAAATTGCATTAAAGTAGTAAATGGAGCTAAAACTATTTCATCCGTAACCCTAAAAAAGTATTTTTTAAATGATTTTATTTTAGATCTTCTAGGTTAAGAATACCTTTAAATTGTTTTACAATTCCCCTAAAAAGGGTCTCTTTATTTGTTTTTTTAGTTATAGTTGGAAGTCGATACCAAGGAACACCAGGGTTCATGTGATGTGTTCCATGATAATTGAAATGCAAAATAAAAAATGACAAAGGTATTCTTAGGTTTTTTGCGCTCAATATATCATCAACATTTGTACCATAATGATATGAATAATCATGTAGTGAGATAACTAAAGCCCTTAAAAGATAGAAAGTAATAAATAAATCTAAATTTCCATTTTTATAAAATAAAAATGCACTTACATAAATATAAGTATAAATAAATAAGCTATCCCATCTATAGCTATTGAAAGCTTGATCCTCTAGAATCGATTTACCAACCTTGTAGTCAATACTTGTTACTTTAAACTGTTTATTTATTATAACCAGTATTTTTTTAGGTAATAGGATTAAGCATGGAAAGATGAGTTCTTTTATATAAATCCCACCTAATATATGAAAATAGAAACTCAATCCTCTTAATAAATTATTCTGATTTGAAATTTTAATATCAGGTCTCTCAATCGGTGTTCTGTTATATTTATGATGAGAAAGATGAGCATATTTCAGACCTAAATAATTTGAACCAAATATAATTGCGATTAATCTGGAACAAAGATTATTTGCAACAGAGTTTGTAAATAAATTATGATGAATTCCTTCATGAATTGTGGCCCACATTAGAACTGAATAAATAGGCTGAATTATAATGAAAAAAATTAAAAAAGATTCATCAAACATTTTAAAACTAAATAGACACTGGGTCACTATTAGCATAATAAAAATAGATGCATTTAATTTATTCTTTATCACGATTAGCTTTTGTTGATGGTGGTCCTGCTACCCATTCAAGTGGTCTAAGCCGTGTCCCCTCATTAATTCTTACACCGTATATATTATTACCAAATTCAATATTACAATTATCTCCAATCCTACTACCTGGACCGACGACACAATTCATTGCAAGTTTAACATTATTTCCAATTTTAACTGGTGATAAAAAGAGCTTGTTATCACTAATTAAATGACATGAGATATAAGTATTTTGTCCTATTGTGCAATTTGATCCGATTGTGATTAGGGGAAGATCTGCAATCACAAAATCAAGAGAGGTTCCCAAATCAAATTTCACTTTTGCTCCAAGAGATCTTAAATGTAAATATCTTAATATAAAAAACGAATTTATTAAGTATCTTAAGCCTAATACTTTTGAAGATCGATTAAGAGCTATATGTAAATACCATGCAACCACTTCGATACTCATCTTAAGTTCAAATTGCCCTGTTTTAAGTTTTGGTAAGCTTTTATAAAACAAATAAGTAATTATGAAAAATACAAAACATAAGATTACCGGAAACAAAAAAATCAAAATATAAATATTTATTTTTCCTATACTATGTTCACAGATATATAGAGTTAACATGAAGCTAAATATGGCAGGACAATAAGTATACAGAAAACTAACGAAATCTAGAATGCCCCTTATTTTCCATGAGATTTTTTTAAAGTCGTTTTTACTCATCTACTTCCCTATTAACTTTCTTTTTATTGCTTTTGGTATTGTGATGAAAAAAGCTGCAATAAATGTAAATATAAATTTTTTTCTACCAAAATAAAAGGCAACTAAGTCATCATCACGCTCTCCATGAACGACAATTGTTGGTCCAAAAAAGGTATATAAACCTTTAAGCCCATGTCCATTCATTGAACATCCAAAAATATATTTTCTATTTTGACTAACAGTATCCCAAACGATCAATGGCCAAATTTGAAGTCCAAACTCTAAGCGAGTTACACTTGGCGTATGCCATATGCTTACAATTTCACAAATCGAACCTTTTATATTTTCAATAATTTTTTCTTGCTCTTTTTCTGTTATATTTTGCAATGATCTCATAGGAAAATCATTAATGACATAACCAGCACACAATTCATTATCACGATAAATACCAATAACATTATCACAAATTTGAAATTCTTTTTGATTTGGCTCAAAGTTTAATATTAATTTTCTCTTTAGACACGATTCTTTATATCGCTCAGTAAATTCTTTGAATTCACTTTCAGTCGTTAATCTTCTTGGAACAAATTTTCCAGAAAAACTATCTGGAAAATTTTCTTTTAATGATCTGGTTTCACCATACATTGCAAAAAGATAAAAAATGAATAAAAACATAAGAGCAATCACCATAATGGCACTCCAATTCATAACAACAATACCTATTAATGTTAATATATTTGCTAGATAAATGGGGTGCTTAAAAAATTTATATGGACCAGTTGAGATATATTTCTCTGGCAAGTGAGCCGTATGGCATGGAGAGAAATTATCTCCAATTTCTTTTCGCGAATAGAAAAGAAGTACCAGTCCACATGTAGAAATAATGCTTCCAAGTGCAATCATAATTATAGATATTTCTTTTTCTAGAATAAAAAGATTGCTATAAAGTGCATAAAAAATACATAGAGAGAGTGCTGATTTTTCAACGATTTTAAATATCTTGATGAATACATTCTCTTGTTGTTTAGATCTTTTTTTCCATTTTTCACTTTTATCAAAAAATATAGAGTAAATATAATAATTGAGTACAGGAAATAGTATCGTGAGAAATAATATTATAAAGTTCACAATACATCCTTAACTAATCGAATACCAGCATTTTGATATATATGTTTTCTAAACCACAATCTATAAAAAGGAGATAATTGCGTTCCTGTTGATATCCAAGAGCCACCTAAGAGCATTTTATATTTTTGATTAAAATATGGTGAAGAGAAGTCTAAATAGAGATCATCCAGTTCAAAACCAGGTAGTGGATAGAAATCTGTTTGAAGCCACTGCCAAACATTACCTCTGATATCATTAATTTTATTCTTTACTTTATTTACTGAAGTCGAGGATGAGTATTGTAGATTTGCATTTATGTTTATCTCTCTACATTTACTTTGAAGAACATAATATTCTGCTTCACTCATTAATCTATATTCTGTTTTATCTTTATTTGATTTCCAGTTAACATAAGCCATCGCTTCATAATAATTAACTTCAACGGGCCAATCATCTGGTAATTCGTGTTCTATAAATAATGAACGATATAAATATTTATCATCTTTTTTTATCCAGAATGGGGGATGAAGAATATGATGAGATTGTAGCCATGTTTTCCCTTCATCAGTCCAATAATTAGAGTTTTTATACCCTTCATCATCAACAAAATTCATAAATTCAGAATTCGATACTAAATAGTTTGATACAAAAAATGAATCAACTTCTACACTTTTGCTTCCTGTCTCATTATCCCATGTAAATACTTCTGAAGAATTCCTTGCTCCAAAGTGAACAAGCTCTCTTTCTATTTTAACGAAATTACTTTTTATTTTATTGTTTGACCACTTACTCATAATCCAATCATGTGGAGCTTTCAGATATTCTACTGGCATTTGTCGTATAATTAGTGAAGATGTCTCAAGATGAATTCTTTGATGCTCCATACTCATCATAAGGGCCCAATAGTGTGAGCCTTTTTTTATTGGAAGATTTAAATTTGTAGTCAATATCCAATCCCTCATTATTTGATACACTTTTGCTCTATAATTCCAAATTTCTTTTAGCGTTGGTTTTTTATTTATTTTTTTAACCCCACAGTTTAGTTCCGGATCAACTCCTTGAGCAAAACTTTCTTCAAAATCAATATTTATTTGTTTAATATTTGCGCCAGATTTTCTAAGTTTATTAATATAGAAAGCTGCGCTATGAATGAGATAAAAATATAGCGGATGCCTATATTTTTCCCAATTTTCATAAAATGCTTTTTCTATTTTAATTGAGCGATATAGTTGTTCTTCAAGTTTAAATGAGTTTTCAAGGTAAAATAAGATTTCATCTTTACCACAAATCTCAAGATTCAATGGTTTAGATGATAGACACGTTTTTTGAATGCTATTTAACTTTGTATTTTCAAACATATCATACGATAATACAGTAAATTAAATTTAAAAAGGAGTAATTTAGTGGTCAATGCTTTAAAGTTAATTAATATTACTTTTCCTAGATCTAAACGCTATCTCTGGAAAGCTTTTTACACGATACTAGCCCTTTCAAAAAAGAATCAAAACATACATTTTATGAACTATGGGTTTACAATGAAGAATCCAATATCGCTTGAAAAAATTGATTCGAATAATTTATACCGAATTCAGCTATATCATCGATTAATCATGAATATCGATATTAAGAATAAAGATATTCTAGAGGTTGGCTGCGGACGTGGTGGAGGTTGTTCATATTATTCTAGGTATTTAAAACCCAATTCAGTTACTGGAATTGATTTATCGGGATTAAACATTAATATTTGCAAAAAATCTCATAAAGATATTACTTTCCAAGTTGGAGATGCAGAAAATATTCCATTCCCTGATAACCATTTTGACGTCCTTATCAATCTTGAATCCTCTCATTGCTATCCAAATTTTTTAAAATTCATGGAAGAGTCCTATAGAGTTCTAAGAAATAATTCATACCTTTGCTTTGCAGATTTTGTAATCACAGAAGATATTGATAAAATTAGAAAAAATATGATTAGTGCTGGTTTTAAAATAATCGAAGAGGTCGATCTTACTGAAAATGTTTTAGATGCAATTATAAAAGATAATGAATTAAATAAATTTAAAGAAACAAATAGAATTTTTAATATTAATCTTAGGAAATTAACAGGCGCTGATGGCTCATCTGAACGTGGTCTTATTCCTATGTTCAAGAATAAATCACTTGTTCATATTCACTTTCTTCTTCAGAAATGAAATTACCATCGCTTGACCCCTCCGGCTGGTTTGTCTATTCTTCTCTTGATGCCCTCGATAAAGGAATTGTTTCACGCGAGCTTTTTGGAATCAAATATATTGCCTTCAAAAACTCTTCTAATGACATACTTGTCACTATCGACTCCTGCCCTCACCGAGGATATCCGTTGTCAAAAGGTCTGATCTCGAATGACAATCTTCAATGCTCTTACCATGGTTGGAAATTTAATCAAAATGGTGATTGCATTCAAGTTCCTGGAACCCAAAATTGTCCAAAATTCAAACTAAAACTTATAACTTATCATTCACACGAGGGTTACCTTTGGATTTGTCTCGGTGAAAAACAATCACTTCCCTCTTTTGAATTAATGAAAAATTCAATAGAGAGCTCACTACTGTTTAATATTAATGCTCATCATTTTCTTATTTTTGAAAATACATTTGATCGCATGCATATACCAACTGTTCATAAAAATTTTGTAACTAAAACTTCAAAAACAGTAAAATACAGAATCAAATGCCATCAAGATAAATTAGAGATCACCAATTTATCTGAGGGAAAACAAGTTGGTTTTCTATCTAGTTTATTTGGTTCAAACTCAGATATCGCAATAGAGAGGTATATTTATCCTGGAATCATTCAGCTAGAATTTCTTCAAAAGACAAAAACAAAGCTTCTCTTTACCATATTTCTTTCACCCGTAAACAAAGATAAAACACAGCTTGAAGTTAAAATTCAATATTGTAAATCACACTTACTTTTAAGCCCTATACTTACTCCCCTTTTGAGATGGTTTACGAAAAGGATCACCCAACAAGATATCAAATACTTAGAAAACCAACATAGCAAGTTAAGAGATTCAAACCTCAGCTTTAGCCATACAGCCCAAGATTATGTTTATAAGTACCTGGAAGAAATAGTAACGACTAAAGGAAAAGCTAAATTAACTGATAAAAGCATTGAGCTAAAACTCGTGTAATATCTCTATAGTATATAGGCTAAAATCTACACCCTATTTCTAACTTTGATATATAGGTCATGACTTAGAAATTCCAGAAAACACAATTAATAATCCAAGTGTTGTGAACAATACTTTTGCCTTTAATTCTTCTGAAAACTTATTTTAAGAACAAAAACGAGTGGTTATGACGATTTACTTAATAATGAATTATTTCTTGAAATTGCAAATCTAATTCTAGAAATTTAAAAAACTAAGTATTTACAACAAATCCCCACTCAATCACCGCTTTACCATCTGCCTTTAACATTCCCTTTGGAGGATTTGGAAATGGACCTGCTTGATTAAATGATTTTACAGCTGCATCATCAAGCTCTTTAATTCCACTCGTTGATTTAAGATGAATGTTAACAATTTCACCAGCAGCATTAATTTTTATTGTTAGACCTGTCACAAGGTTTGCTTCAGATGCAATAGATCTTCCTTGTTTAAAAATCTTTTCAGCTTCATTTTGTATATTTGATCCCCAGAACTGTTCAAGCTTTTGTCTTATTCGATGATAAAATCCATAGAATTCATACTCTTGAGTATTAAGTTTTGTAAAATCACCTAATGGGACATTATCAAGAAAGTCATTTGTTTGCCCTAAAGCAGCCCCTCTTTTAAGTCCATTCTTTAGGCCTTTCTTAACTTTACTCACCTGTTGTTTTTTAACTTCTTTTTTAGAAAAATCAATAGGTTTATTCTTTATCGCAAGATCAGAGAGTTTTATATTTTTAATTTTTTTCTCTAATGCAGATTTTTTTCTTTCCACAGTTCTCTGATCGAGAGCATCTTTGTTTCCAATAGCAGCTGCTTTAAAACTTCCATTATTTGCACTCTTCGTTTCTCGCTCAAAGTGATTATTTTTCTCTGATAAAAATTTTGCATTTTTAACATTCTTATTCTTACTTTCTTCTGTTTGAGCAATTTGGCGTGACTTATTTTGGTCGATAAATTTAATCTTTATTTTTGTTTCTTTCTCAGATTCTGACAATTTCATTGGTATTGAGAAATCTATTTGCATAAAAAGAGTCATCGCATGAATAAATAATGAAACACCAAAAATCGTGATTAAGATTTTATTTTGTTTTTTTTCATTTATTACTAATTCCATTTGAACCACCCAATATATTTATCGGATATCTTCTCATTGGTCTTTAGCTATTGAACAATTTTATTGCGCACCGTAATAATCATCACCATCAAGAATAGAAATTCCACTTCCAGGGACCTCGGGATCTAGTTTTTCCGTATCATTTCCAGGGCCTGTACCCTCTACAAAAGATTCAACAAAACGATTTGGTCCATCTTGATATTGTCGACCAGTTTCCTCATCTATTGCAATATTGATAATTCCACTCGGTATTTGAAAATCAACATCACCAAATTTCCTAATTGCATTTCGCATATATTCTTTCCAAATTGGAAGTGCTGATTTTGCACCTGTTTCTCCAAAGCCCATTGTTTGATTATTATCAAAACCAGTCCAAACACCGGTAACTATTTTAGGCGAAAATCCTATAAACCAGGCATCAATATAATTATTTGTCGTTCCTGTCTTTCCACCTATAAAAGATGAAATATCACTAGTGCTTTTTCCTGTTCCTCGCTGAACGACACCTTTTAGTAAGTTACTCATAAGAAAGGCAAGTCTTTCATCATAAATTTGATTTTCATCTAAATTTACTAAAAAAGGATTTTGTTCTTCTACAGTCTCACTTGTCTCTTTTTTTAGCTCCCCTGATTCATCAATGACTGCAACTTCATTTGGAATAACGACAGGTACTTCATCTTCTTGCGACTCTGAGTTTGCTAGTACTTCAGCTTCACTCTCCTTTTCATCTTCACTATCTATATGATGAACTTTTCCATAACGATCCTTAATTGAAATAATTGATTTTAACTTAATCTTTCTTCCGCCATTTGGAAAAATACTATACATTCTTACTAGATCCAGTAAGTTCACACCAAATGAGCCCAAGGACACACTAAGGTCATTAGGAAGCTTAATATCCATATGCATACGATCAACAAAATTAATAATCTTATCAACACCTACATCTTGAGCTAGTTTTATTGTTGGGATATTTCTGCTTGTCTCAAGAGCTTTTCTAAATGTCATTGTTCCTTTAAATTCTCCATCGTAATTTCGAGGTTTCCAACTTAGGGATGTTTCATCCACACCGCCAAGGGCCGCTGGGGAATCGAGAAGAATAGATGCTGGCGTATATTGGTTTTCAAGTCCAACAGCATAAATTAATGGTTTAAATGCAGAACCAGGTTGTCGATTTGACTGAACAGCACGATTAAACTGACTCTTAGAGAAGTCACTCCCACCAACCATCGAAACAATTTCACCAGTCTGAGGAGAAATTGAGAGGAGTGCTCCTTGCGCTTCTGGATCTTGCTCAAGATGAGCTAGATAAAAACTTTGCTTACTAATTTCTGCAATTAATTCTTTATTTGCACCATATGATTTTTTAAAGTCACTCCAAGCATATTGCATTGGGTTTGCCGTTTTCTTATCAATTTTAACTAGGATCACATCCCCAGGTTTAAATGTTGTCTCTGGATGAATCAAAAATCCCCAGTAATATCTTTCTTCTTGAATTTTACGTTCATGTGCCCATTTAAAATTCTCATAAGGAATCATTATTTTTAAACCTGCATAATTTGCATAAATCATTCTTTGCAGGTTACTCACTTTAGTGACGACAGCTTCAACAGGCCTATTAAAATCCACAAACTTTAAGAATTTTTCATCCTCTCTTAAGTTTCCTAGTTCTAAGAAAACTTTCCCACGAACATTCACGGTACTTAAAATTTCAGTCTCTGATTCTAATAGACTTTTTACTTCATTCTCTTCTGGTTGAAATTCTCTCGTGGTAGTTCCATCAACATTAAACATAAGATAATTTGATGAATCCTCATATAATGAATCTCGTTGAGATATTAAAAATTCATTTATTTTTTCTTGTGTATCTATTGTTCTTAAAACACCTTTATAACCTTGCCTTTTATCAATCTCTGCAACACCTTTACTTATTTCTTCTTCTGCTTTCTCTTGGAGTGACCAATCTAGGGTCGTGACAACTTCATATCCATTAACAAGAAAATCTTCTTTTCCAAAGTGAGCAATTAGCCTTTGTCTGATCCAATCTGTAAAATAACCCGCTTTAAATGGAATTGGTTTTCTAATTTGAATCTTAATCGTTTCATTAAGGGCATTATTATATTCTTCTTCTGTTATTTTTTCTGTTTTATAAAGTCTCGTAATAACATATTTCTGTCTACTCTTTGCCATTTCTGGATTTACATAGGGTGAATATTTTCCAGGAGCAACTAGAAGCCCTGCAACAAGAGCAACCTCAGCAATTGTTGCTTCAGAAATTTCTTTATCAAAGTATCCTCTGAATGCAGACTTAATCCCATAGTATCCTCCTCCAAGATAAACTTGATTGAGGTATAAAAATAAAATTTCTTTTTTCGTTAGTTTTTCTTCAATTTTTTTAGCGAGTATTAAATCTTTAATTTTTCTTGTAAATGTTCTCTCATTCGATAAAAGTAATAACTTAGCAACTTGTTGAGTAATTGTAGATGCACCCTGAACAACACGACCTGCCTTAATATTTATAAGCATTGCCCTTGCAATACCAGTATAATCAATCCCAGAGTGATTATAGAAATTATCATCTTCCGCTGCTAGAAACGTATCGATGACTCTTTGAGGGATTTCATCTATTGAAGTCAGCTCTCTTTTTTCAAGAGAAAGTTCCATTAGTAAATGACCATCTTTAGAATAAACCTTACTTGGTATTGGAGGACTATAATCTGAAAGTGAATTAATTTGAGGTAGATCAAAAGAAATATAAATAATAATTCCTAATAGAAAAACTCCCCCAATTGCACTTAGGGCCAAACACGTAAATACTGCTTTAATAAATATTTTCAAACTTGCCTCATTTTGTATTATTTCATTATATCTTTAATTTTGATCATTTAAATTTGTAGTATTTTCTTCCTGCCACTTTTGAATTGAGTCAATTTCATCCTGAGTAAAATCTTTTACTTGTTTTTTATATCGCTCCATCCGCTCCGAAATAACTCCAATTTCATCAATGTATACCTTATCTTCAGATTGAATTGGTTTTACCTCAGATTTGTTGATTATTTGACCCAAGTAAGCACTATATATACCTAATTCATATCCAGCAAGTTGGTGCATTTTCGTATTTGTTGAGATGAAATAAACTGAGCTGACAAGATCAGCTGCCTGATTTTTTAAAATCTCATCATAATTCTCAGGTTTACTGATAAAATTTTCTCTATTATTTAAGTTTAATGTCCTCGCAATTGCATCACTTATTTTACCAGTACTATTTAAAGTAATTTTATTATTTTTTACTTCTGGAATCAACACAAGTGTCTTTAACTGATTAAGTTTTAAATTTTTGAATTCATTTTTTACAAATTTGTTTATTATTTTTTGCCAATCTCTTGAATAGGGCACTTTATTATCTAACTCTTTTAATAAGGCAAATAATTTCCACTCAACAAAACTTGCACTTTTCATTTTTGCATAAAGAACAGCAATGACAGCACCAAAACCATTTGAGCTAATCATTGAAATATTAATTTTCTTTTCTTCAAATTGTTTTAATAGCTCAACTGAGCCAATGGTTTCATAAAGAGATGAATATATATTTAATGCGATAACAGGATAACGTACTAGTTCTGTTTTATCTTCACCCTCCACCTGTGGACCGTATATATTTTTTTTATTCTGATCAATTTCTATCTGCTCATCAGCTTCACCGAAAGTAACTGTAGAGAGATTATCATTTCTAATTCTTGAACTACATCCGATCAGAAGAATCGATAGAATTAATATGAGTTTCATTCTTTATATTCTTCAAGTTCTAAAGATTCTGTTAGCAATTGAATTTTTTTCTCTGCTTCAGATAACTGACCTCTACAATTTTTATAAAGTTTTATACCTTCTTCAAATTTAGCTATGCTTTCATCCAAAGTAAGCTTTCCAGATTCAAGTGATGCAACAATTGTTTCTAATTTATCAATTGAGCCTTCAAAGTCTTTTTTACTCATGTAATTAAATCCTTTTCATTGTCATGAAAATGACGACAACTTATATTATTTTCTAACAATCTATCTTAACGTCAATATTTTAACATGTGCTGCCTACATTTTCTAATTATTTTAAGTGCTTATGAATGAGGAGCTTTTTACCTAGTGATATATATTTGGCAGCTACCTTGGTAATATATGTGATGAAGTGGGTATTTCAGGAAGATAATACCTTTTTGCTTATGAAGGAGCTATATTGAAAAACATTTGGGTCCCATTATCTGGTCAAATTGCTCAACAGCGAAAAGTTGAAACTATTGCCAATAATATTGCCAATGCTAATACTAATGGCTTTAAGAAGGATGAACTTGCCTTCAAGGAACATCTAACAGCGCTTACTCAAGGAGGAGATATCATTGATCTTCCTAGAAAAGAGTGGAAGCCTGATGATTTTTATCGAAGCCAAGGGGCTGAAAATGCCTATGTCAAAGTAGATGGAAGCTATACAAATTTTGAGCAAGGCGCTTTAAATCCAACTGGTAACCCTCTTGATATGGCGCTTTTTGGAAAAGGATTTTTTGAAGTCCAAACACCAAATGGTGTCAGATATACTCGAACAGGAAATTTTTCACTTTCTCAAAACGGAGAACTTGTTACTGAGCAAGGCTTTAAACTTCTAGGTGAACTTACAAAAAAAGATGATGGATCTCTTAATACTGATGACTCAATCGAATCTAGGTTAATAAAAATACCTCCCAATGAAAAAATTTCTATATCAAAAGAAGGAGAAATTTTTTCTAAGTCAGGAAAAATTGGAAAAATATCTTTAGTTGAATTTAATGATCTTGTTGCCCTTAGAAAGCAAGGAAGCTCCTTATATATAAATAATGCTGAAGATAATATTAAGAGAGAGAATGTAGCAACTACTGTTAATCAAGGATTCATGGAAGGATCTAATGTCAATGCAGTAAAAGAGATGTCAGAGCTAATAAACGCCCACAGACATTTTGAAAATATACAAAAAGCAATAAACACTTATGATTCGATTTCTGGTCGAATTGTGAATGATATTGCAGATTTTTAATTTTGGAGGTTTAAGTGATTAGAGCATTAAATACGGCCGCGACTGGTATGTCTGCCCAAGAGCAACAAGTTAACTCTATCTCCAATAATATTGCAAATGCAAATACGACTGGATATAAAACTCAACGAACAGAGTTTGAAGATCTTCTTTATGAAACAGTTCAAGAAGCAGGTGGAAGATCATCAAGTGATTCACAATATACAGTAGGTCACCAAGTTGGCTCTGGTGCAAAAGTATCTGCAACCAGAAGAATTCATACAATGGGTTCTCCACAAATTACAGATCGACCTTACGATTTGATGATCATGGGAGATGGTTTTTTTGGACTTCAGGTTGGAAATGATACTATGTATACTAGAGATGGCTCCTTCACAGTTGACTCTTCAGGCGTGATAAGGTCAAGAGCTGGACATCAACTTCTACCAGGACTGACTGTGCCTCCTAATACAAAGAGTTTAAATATTGGAGAGAATGGTCAAGTACAAGCTTTTTTATCTAATCAAACAGAGCCTGTGGAATTAGGTCAAATCCCTATTTTTACTTTCGTTAATCCAGCGGGACTAACTGATAAGGGTGGAAATATTACTGCAAGAACAGTCGCTTCAGGTGAAGCAATTCAAAGAATAGCAGGGGATGAAAATGCAGGATTTATCCAACAAGGTACGCTTGAATCATCAAATGTGAGTGTTATGAATGAGATGACAAACCTAATTAAGGCCCAAAGAGCTTATGAGATGAATTCAAAAGTCATGGGTGTGGCAGATCAAATGCTTCAAACAGTAAATGGAATAAGATGATAAAAATTTTAACTTTACTTTTGTTTTTTAGTTTTCAAAATGTATTTGCTGAAAGTAAATGCATGATTCAATCTTATAAAGAGATCATAAAGATTAACAAGATCCTTGATAGTAAAATTATAAAATCGAGTACTTGCTCTTCAGAAATAAATCAAAATTATATATCTCTTGTTTCAAATGCTGAAGGTCGAGTACATTCAAAATTTTTAGCCAATCAATTACAAAAAGTCGAGAATGTCTCAATTGAGCTTTCACCAAAAGTCATCAACATCTCAAATCTCATTGATAAAATTAATGATAAATTCTCGGAGACTCCATTTACGATTTCAAAAATAACTTCCCTCTATGGAAATAGTAGTCTTTACATGGACTCACCTTTTCATTTTGAAATTAGTTGCACCAATTGTAATGATATTGGAGAGAAAAGCTTAAAACTACTTTCTCAAAATAAAACAATTTGGCTCAATGCTGAGGTTTCTAAGTCACAAACAGTTTATATCTCAAATACAGAGTTAAACTATAGAACACCTCTTATTCAAAAGTCAGATTTTACAAAGCAAACAGTTCTTAATCACACAAGATCAAATGCCTTCACAAATATAGATCATATACAGTTTTATAAATTAAACAAAAACATTTCCTCTGGTGATATTTTAAAAAATTCTGATGTTTCCCCTAAAAAACTCATTAGTTTTGGACAACAGGTGAAGCTCACCTATTCCAACTCTTCAATTAGTTTAAATACGTATGCCAAAGCAAAAAAAGATGGTTTTTTTGGTGATTATATAGAGTTAGAGAACATTAAATCTAAGCGAAAATTTTTAGGAAAAGTTGTTGGGTTTAATTCAGTGGTGGTTGATTTATGATGAATACTTTTTACCTTTTTATAATATTTCTCATGTCTTCATGTGCGTCTTATGTGAATCAAATTCATAGACAAATCGATAATGAAAGTGGACAAAGAAGAAGAGTTCAACAGAGTCAACAAATGGCCATGGGACAAGATAGAAGACCTATTAACAATCCAGTCACCCTCGGGGCAACACCTACAGCAAACACAAGTTCAAACTACTACCCTGAAAATCAACGAAATTATAACTCAAGAGGAGTTAGACGCTATCGTGCCGAAGATTTAAAAGATAATGATTCAGATGGAAGTTTATGGTCGGGACAAAACGCTGAGAGCTTTCTTTTTGTCACGAATAATATGAAGAAGAAAGGTGATATTGTTATAATAGATGTTTATTCTAAGCTCAAAGAAAAGATTCAAGAAGAACTTGCCAGAAACTATCCTGAAGCACCAAAGAAAGCTGCAAAAGGAAAAGATGGTGCTGCTACAGAAGAACCTGCTCCAGCAGCAGAAATTGCTCAGGATAATCCAGAAAAAGTTTATGATAAGATTTCCACAAGTGTGATTGAGCAAGTCAATCAAGATTACCTACTTGTCAGAGGCCGTAAAGAAATAATGTATAAAAACTTTAAACGATATTTTGAAATACAAGCTGTCATTTCGCAAAAAGATATAAACCAAAATGACATTGTTCCTTCAAAGAAAGTATTAGAACCGAAAATTAATGTACTGAGGTATTAGTGAAAAAATTATGTATTTTATTTTTATTTATGATGTCTACCTCTATCCTCGCTGATAATAGATTAAAAGATTTAGTGGATATCAAAGGTGTTAGAGATAATCCATTACTTGGATATGGACTTGTTATCGGACTTAATGGAACTGGTGACGGTGGTGGTGAAATAACAAACACATCTCTTAAAAAAATGTTTCAGACTCTAGGATTAGATCCTGTTCAAGAAGTTAGCTCAGCAAATGTTGCAGCTGTCATTGTAACAGCGAAGCTTCCGCCTTTTGGTAGAATTGGTCAAAAACTAGATATCACAGTTTCATCAATTGGAGATGCTAAATCCCTTGCTGGTGGGACACTTCTCGTAACTCCCCTTAAAGGTGGAGATGGGAAAGTCTATGCTGTTGCATCAGGAGCTCTAAGTATTGGTGGTTTGAAAAATGGTGCTAAATTTGCGACATCTGGAAAAATTCCGGGTGGTGGATCAATTGAGCAAGAAGTAAATATTGCATTTAATGAAAAAACATCTCTTCGTATGTCACTAAAGACACCTGACTTCACAACTGCTGCAAGAATCGTAAAAACAATCAATGAGAATCTTGGTGGAAAGTATGCAAGTGCATCAGACTCAACAACAATTGATTTGGTCATACCACCTAATTATGAAAGAAAAGTTGTTAACCTAGTCGCTATTTTGGAGAACTATAGAGTAAACCAAGATAATAGAGCAAAAATAGTTATCAATGAAAAAACCGGTACGATTGTTGCTGGTGGAGAAATCACACTTAATCCAGTGGCCATTAGCCATGGAGATTTAGTTTTGTCAGTTGGAGACGGAAATCAAGACGGCAAAAAAGGTGCTATGTTCATGCTTGAGAAGCAAACTACATTAAAAGATTTAGTAAACGCACTAAATGCCATTGGTACTTCCCCTGATGATTTGATCAGTATTTTTCAGACTTTAAAGACTAATGGGGCATTAATTGCCGACCTGGAATTTATTTAATGTCAAATTCCAGACTTAAACGTAATTTTTTTATGGCATTAAATTTAAATATAATGTTATAATTTTAATAGGAATAGATCCTCTAGGACGGAGGATAGCGAAACCAGGAAGGTACTGTTGAACTCGATTAATCAACAACCCCAAATTCACCAGAAGCACAATGCTCAAGCTGATAAGTATAGACGTGTGCCTAAAGACTACATGAATGTAGCAGAGGGAATGGAACGTCAGTTCACCAATCACCTTCTTTCTCAAATGCAAAAGAGCGTTGACCCAGCAAACCCAGATTCACAAGCTGAAATCATTTATAAATCAATGCTTGCAGATGAACATGCTCAAGTTATGGCGAAATCAAACTCTGGCCTAGGAGTAAAAGATTTAGTCCTGGATCAAATATATCCGCAATATAAAAAGGTGAATAAAGCTCAAGGTCTGAATATTTATAACCAAATTAACTCTCACAAAGGAGAGAATAATGAACAGTAATATTGATACACGTGCCCCATTTTTTCCACACACTAGATCTAATCAAGCTGAAATTTCTAAGGCAAGAGATACTCAAGCTTTAAAAAGAAACTCTTTTGAGCGATCTAAAGAGTTATCAGAAATCACAGCAAAAGATGCGACAGTAACAATCCCTGATGCCATAAAAGATTTTTCTAGAATCAAAAGGGCTGTGGATGCAACTCCAGAGATAGATAACTCAGCTAAAATTGCAAGCTTAAAGGCACAAATTCAAGCAGGATCTTATGAGCCTGACTATGATGCAATAGCTGATAAAATTCTTTCATCTGAATATTAAGGAGTAATATGACTGCTGAAAATACACATTTATTACAGAGAAAATTCAAAATTTCTCAATTAAGAGATATTTGGCATGATTTCTGTGAACATCACGCTCAATTATATGAACTTACATGTGATGAATATATGCATTTACTTGCCTCAGATATTGATCAATTAGAAATCACTATTAATGATAAAAAAGAACTTTTAAATACTATTTCAAAAATTGATCAATCTAGAAACGAGATTGTCACTGATCTTGCGATTAGTTTTGGTGTTGAAAAGATTGAAACACTTAATGACTTATTACAATTACTAGAAGCAAATCATGAGATTGAATTAAAAAAAGAAATAGATAAGAGAAATCTTCTTCTTTTAGATATTATCAACAAAATTCAAGCTCAGAATAAGAAGAATCAATTTTTCCTAAATAAAGCCATCTATTCTTTAAAAGAGTTAAAAGATAGCTTTTCAGGACAAAATTCATATAAAACATATTCATCCACTGGGATGACAAAGAGTAGTAACTACTAAAGGTTAGAAATTGGGAGCTGATTTATTTAGCATAGGCCGTTCATCACTTAGAACTTCTAAGAAGTCGCTTGCGACGACGTCGCACAATATCGCCAATGCTAATACTGAAGGTTATTCGAGACAGGTTGCTACAGCTGAGACAAATACTCCAATCCAGAGCGGAAAAAATGTTTTTGGTTCTGGTGTTAATATCAAAAATGTAAAAAGAGTTCATGATAGACTGGTTGAAAAAAAGCTCAACCACTCAATAACTGAAAATTCTTATCACAAAGAGCGATCAACACAACTCTCATCTGTTGAACAAATTTTCAATGAAATAAACTCAGATGGTATGAATAAGATTTTAAACCGTTTTTTCAATTCATTTCGAGAGCTTTCCAATCAACCTGAAAATGAAGTTGTTCGTACTCTTGTTCGTGATAATGCTGACATTGTTACGAAAGACTTTAAACGTCTCTCAAATGAAATCATTAATGTTAGAGATAGAATCCACTCTCAATTACAAGGTAGTGTTGACGATATTAACGCTCTTTCAAAAAATGTAAGTGATCTTAACAGAGAGATCACTCGTCTAGAGAATATGGGAGGAGAAACTGGCGATCTTAGAGATCAAAGAGATACGGCCATTAGGTCTCTTTCTGAATATATGCCAATTAATACCTATGAAGATGGAAATAAACAATATGTAGTGAATATCGTTGGTGGAGGCTCATTAGTTGCCGGTGGAACAGTTAATAAACTTATTGCCACAACAGTTGGTGACGATAATGTCGGGTCCTACAAAGGTGAAGAAAGAGTTGAAATTCGCTTTGAAGCTAACCGAGGCTCAATTATTTCAGAAAAATTAAACACTGGTACTCTAGGGGCAATGTTACAAACAAGAAATGATGAGATTCAAGTTTTAAGAGGTCAACTCGACGAGATGGCCCATGGTCTTGTTCATGTTACAAATGCAATCCACAGACGTGGTTATGTAAATAAAAAAATCCCAACTGATGAGCAGGGAAATATTGTCAATAATCCAAGTATGGGTAAAATTACTAATATTAATTTCTTTAAAGAGCCACTAGATCTTTCTCAGGCTTCATTGAACCTAGATCTGAGTGATGAAGTTAAAGCTGATCTAAATAATATTGCAACTGGTCTTGAACCAAATGCTCCAGGAGATAATAGAATTGCCATTGCAATTTCAAAAATTCAACATGAAAAGATGCTTGGTGGTGGATCAAAAACTTTTGAAGAAACGTTCCTACAATCTGTAGGTAAAATTGGCTTAAGTACAAGTAAGTCTAAAATAAATGAAGAGCAATCTAAGGGAATACTCGCACAAGCAAAAAGTATGAAAGAGAGTCTTTCAGGTGTTTCCCTCGATGAAGAAGCAACAAGTATGGTAAAGTATCAGCAAGCTTATGAAGCTTCTGCAAAAATGATTCGAGTCGCAGATGAAATGTTTGACTCCGTCATTGGGATGATAAGGTAATAACAAAATATGTCACGTGTATCTGAAGGAAGTACCATTCACGCAGTAAACTACTCAATTGGTAAAACCAAGAAGAGATTAGAGAATCTGCAATTACAAGGATCAAACCTTAAGAAGGTGCAAAAGCCTTCTGATGATCCTGTGGGTAATATGGAAATTCTCTCTATCCGATCAAAGAAAATTGATGGAGAGCAGTATTCACGAAATGCATCTGTGGCAAAAGCACAATTAACTTTTACTGAAAATGCCATTGAAGAGCTTACAGAGCTCGTTGTTAAGGCGAAAGAACTGGCAATTTCTCAATCATCAAATATATTTGATCCGGCCATTAGAAATAGTATTGCAAAAGAAGTTTCTCAGCTCCATAACCAGGCTATTTCAATTGGAAATAGAAGACTTGGTAGTAAATATATCTTTGGTGGACATAAAACTCTCTCTAAACCATTCTCAGACGTTGGTAAATACTTAGGGGATGATAAACAAACTAAAATTGAAGTTGGTAAGGACACATTTGTCCCTATTACTTTTAATGGAGCTGAAGTATTTTTTCAAAAAAATGGATCTGGGATGAAAGATGAGAGCCCTCTCGCGAACTCTCCTTTTGAAAAAATTGAAGATCAGTATATTTTACAAAGAAAAGAGCCGCAGTTTATTGAGAATGAGCCTGTTATTAACAGAACACCAGCCGGGGAAAGTTCTGAAGTTGAAAGTTCCCAAGTTCTTCCTGAATTTGCACGCTCTAGCCTATTTACTGATTTGAAGCGCCTTGAAAATGCTTTGATTACAAATAATCATGAAATTATACAGGATCTACTCCCTAGTTTAGATGAAAACTTAGACCGATTAGTGGAAGTCAGAACAACGATAGGCTCTACGATCAATAAAATTGATAATTCACTTTCAAATATTGAAAAGTCGAATATTATCAACGAAGAATACAAAAGTAATATTGAAGATGCAGATGTTGCAGAACTTTTCACCGACCTTGCTCGTCAACAAAACGTTCTAAACGCAACTTATAAATCAAGTGCTCAACTCATGAACAATAACTTGATGAAATTTATCAACTAATCCCTTAAAAACTTAAGAAAGCATTAAATTCGCCTATAATCCTGTAAAAACTACTTAATACTCAGAAGTTTGTAAGAATTAACTTGCGTTTTCACTGTCCCAATAATATATGAGTTGTTCAGTTGTTAACAAAAGTTTTCAACATTATAAACTAGATGGAGTTTAAGAGGTAACACGACATGCTCGTTCTAACAAGGAAGCTTGGAGAAAGCATAGCCATTGACGATAATATCAAGATTGTGGTAGTCCAGATCAAAGGTAAACAAGTTCGATTGGGTATAAAAGCTCCAAGTGAAACAAAAATTCACAGAGAAGAAGTTTATCAAGCGATACAAGATCAAAATGCTGAGGCGTCCCAATCATCACCTGCAGATTTAGCCGCACTAAACGACGACCTCAAGAAGAAATAAATTCCTTCTTGCAGATCAATATAATTGACTGATACCATCATACGGGGTAGAAATTTCATACTACCAGATTTTTTATTCGGAGGATGATGTGAAAGTCAATACAACTAGGTTCGGAGAACTACAAGTAAACAACGAAGATATTATCAATTTCTCAGAAGGATTGCTGGGATTTGAGAAACTTTCTCAATTCTTTGTTGTCGATCCGGGTGATAGCACTCTTATTTTATGGTTACAATCAATTGAAGATGCATCTATTGCATTTCCGATAATTGAACCAAAGATTTTTAAGCCTGATTATGTTGCTAAATTATTACCAGCAGACATGAACAGTGTGAAAATTGAAAACGTTAATGAAGCAAGAATTTATAGCATTCTTACTATTCCTTCTGACATAACAACAATGAGTGCAAATTTAAAAGCTCCAGTTGTTATTAATAATGAAAAGAAAATTGCTAAGCAAATTGTTCTTCAAGACAACAAGCTAACAGTAAAGTTTGAAATGTATAAAGAACTAAAAAGCTATATCGTTGCCTACTCTTCTGACGATTCAAAAAGAACAAATGTTTCTGCACCTACTAGCTCAGCAAATAATTCAGCTGAAGCAAAAAGCACAACAACAACAGTTCGCAAAGAAACAACTAAAGAAGCATAATTTACAAAAAAATAACAAACTAAAAAGCCACTCTTTGAGTGGCTTTTTTATTTCTCTAATTTTAAAAAAATTAATTTTAATTACGGATGAAGATTTGTCTCGCTTGCTCCACTTGATAGGTTTAAGTACATCAAAACTTCTTCGTTTTTAGGATCTTTCATTAAAGCACTCTGCCATTCAGACTGTGCCTCAACAGTATTGCCCTTACCATAATGAAGAAGACCCAAAGCTATTCGAGCAGGGATATAAGAGGGTTTTTCAGATTTTAGTTTTCTAAGCTCTTCAAATGCCTTAGAAAAATAACCTTTCTTTGAATAAACCTTAGCTATTTTAATTCTGACATCAAGATTTTCCGAGTCCAGCGTTATCGACTTATTATATTCAGACAAAGCTTCATCATATCGATTATAAGAAAAATACATCTCAGCTGTCTCAAAGTGCTTTTGAGCAAACTTTTTATTTATATGTGGATCCTGAACTCCCTTCGATTTTACTTTTTCATTCGCCTTCTCAAAAATCTTTTGAGCGTCTTCATAACGTCCTATATCGTTTAAGATGACCGATAGGCTTATTGCAGCGTCTGTGTGCCCTGGATCGAGCTCTAAGACCTTATTAAAGGCCTTAACAGCCTTACCTAACTGACCTTGAATATGAAAAATATTTCCAATATAGAAATGGGCATCTACATTTTTTTGATCAATTTCTAAGGCTTCACTGAAAAGTGCAAATGATTTCTTTAGGGCATTTTTATTAAATAACTCAGTTGCCGTACTTACTAAGTGATTAAGTTTTAAGTTTTCCAAATCAGCTCCATAAATAAATTTTATTACAATTTATTCTTACAATATTTACTATACTCGCTAGCTATCTTTTTGTCTGAACTTTTTAGATCGCTTGAATAATTTTCAGAATACTTTAAACAATTTTTATAATCTTTTAGATAATAACTAGATAGAATTATTCTTTGCATTGAGTGTGATCTTAATTTTTTATCTTCAAAAGTATTTAAAATTTCAAGATAGCGCCATCTAGCAGCATCGAAGACTTCAGTTTTAAAATAGAAATCTGCAATATATTTTTCTTTGGCCTTAAGCTTATCCTTACACTCTGCAATTTTTTTCATACCGTCTTTGATTTGCTCAGATGATGGATATTTAGTAATTAATTCTTGATAATACTTAATTGCCTCTACTGCAGGTTCAAGGTCGCGATCATTTGTTTCTGGAATTTGTCGATAAAACGACTCTGCAACTTTATAAACAACATAACTAATTTTTTCATGTTTAGGATGCAGATCTTTAAACATTAGATATGCGGCAGCTGCTTCAACATAACTTTCTTGAAAAAAGAAAATATCAGCCTGCATAAGCTCAGCTGGAGTTGCATAATAACTATAGGGATATTGGTTTTTGATATTGTTTAACTTCTCAGTAGCAAGAAGATAGCGTTCTTCTTTAACCAAAGTCTCAGCTTCTTTAAAAAGAATTTCTGCCTCTGTCTTACCTTCAGGCTTTTCTGAAGCACAACTAATGAGAACTAAACAAATAATAGAAAGGTTTAAAAGTTTTATCATCTCTAAAATTTACCGATTTTTTATTAGTCAGTCAAAGAAGTATTAAGTCTTTCCATAGAGTTCTGAGTATATTTCTTGAAATAAGAGTTTTATAAATGCCGCAAGTGGAATTGATATAATCATCCCAATAACTCCAGCAAACTGAGAACCAATTATAACGCTTACCACAACAATAATGGGATGGAGATTGACTATCTTTGAAACGAGAAGTGGAAACACCAAGGCAAGATCAATAATATTTGCAACAAGATACAAAACCATCATCGCGCCGAGAGTCGTGTTTGGATTTTGATCTACAAGTCCAATCACTAATGCAGGTAAAAAGCCAAAAATAGGCCCTACATAAGGCAGAATATTTGTTACTGCGGCAACGATTCCCAATAAGAATGCAAAAGGGTAATCAAGTAAGATAAGACCCGTGGTAATAATTGTTCCTACAATTGCAGCCTCGATAAACTTAGCAAAAATATAGTCACCAAACTTTGTATTGAAGCTATGATAAAGATAATACATTCTCTCTACAATACTGTTAGGAACAATTCTCATCACTAAAAATCTAAATTGTCTCTCATCTCTAAGAATAAAAAAGAGAAAAAGTGGGATCATTAATCCCCATTCTAGAATTGAGCTTATAATTTTTGGTAAATAGACAAACATTGTTTTTGAACTCTCTTTTCCAAGCTCAACAAGTTTATCAACTGGGTTTGTATCTATCTCATAATTAAATCTAGTTTTAACTTCTGATTTTAAATCTTCATACTTTATTCTTAAATATTGTTCAAGCTTTGGTAGGTAATATTCAGCTCGATGAGACTCTTCTGTTAATGTATTAATTCCTTCAATAATTGGGTATGAAAAAGTAAATCCAAACCCTGCCAGCATTAAGACTGCAAGAATTTTTTTCTTTATATGAACTGAATAAAGCATTTTTTGAATCGGTCTAAGCATCAAAGCTAGAATATAGGCAATACCAAATGGAATTGAAATTCTCGGCAAGACAAAAGTTCCGGCCATTGCGATTAAAATCACAAAGATAAAAAATGTCATTTTGAATTTATTAGATTTAAAAGTCTGTAGGGACAATTTTACTCTCCAGTTCTTGAATCTTCTCTTTCAATGTTTTTAGTTCTTCAGTTACTTGACCAAATCTTCTGGCAACAATCAGTGAGATGGCCAAGAGAAATTTAGATCCAATCACTGGATATCGATCAATTAATTCTTCCAAATCTGGTTTATAAATTGCGAGTAATGTTGAACCACCTTTAGAGATGGCCGTTGCATTACGAACACTTTGCTTTTCAAGTAGAGCTAGTTCTCCAAAGTATTCGTATTTTGTAAGCCTTGTAATAAACTGTTGATATTGCTCCGTTGAATCTTCAGTAATTTTCGTTCTTTTCGAATAGATATCCACTGTCCCATCTAAAATAATGTAGAATCCAAAACCATTATCCCCCTCTTCAATGACAATCTCATCACTTTGAAAAGTTCGTTGATGCAGAAAATTTGTAAAGAGTTTTAATTCATAATCAGAGAAATGCTCAAAAACTTTAATACTTCTTATAAATTTTGGTATTGTCTTATTTCTATTTCCTGCAAGTGGACTCGATTGCCAAAAATAAGTAAGAATCGGAATATTTAACCTATCATTTTTTAAAATCTGTTGATTTTTTTCATTTTCATCGTGAATTTTATTTTCGTGAGAACTCATAACTCTGTAGCCTTTAATTGGTAAATCCATCCCCTATAATCTTTAGGAAAATCGACATAGCTCCAATCTTTATATTTTTTTGTAATAACAAACCTAAGCCCTGCAGGAATTTTTTGAGCTTCTTCAAAAATACGTGAAGGTCCTGTTCTCACAATATTTTCATCCTTACTTATATTAAGTGAAATAAAAGTTAAATATCCATAAAACGAAATGGATAAAATTGAAATACTAAGCATCAGTAAACTTAGAATTTTAAATTTTTTGGCCCATAAACCTATCATTAAAAGAAGGAAGAATAGACTCACCGTAGGATAGAATAAGTCTGAGACGCTTTTAGATTCTACCACGAATTTATCAATAAAACTTTGATCAGATTCAATATAGTTAATTTGTAAATCTCTTTTTACAACCTCTAGAGCTTGCTTAACTTCAGGACTATAAAACCCATTTAGTTTTGCTTTTTCTAATAAAATTCTGGCACCAACAAGATCACCTTGATCATAAGAAATAAAGGCCTTATGAAAAAACATAAGTTCTTTAGGGGTATTTAATTTCTCGAGATGTTCGATGACTAAATCGTAATTTTTCTTTTCAAGGAGTTCATTAAACTTTATCAACCCTTGATCTTTAAGCTCTTCAGACATAGAGTAATTATCATCGCTTTAAAGTTTAAAATCAAGAGGATAGATATTTAAAATGAGTACTTATTTAAATGATTTAGTGAGTAATTCCAAAGTAAAATCCTCACTCATTAATCACTCAGACTGTGACTACAAGAAATCAGGACAAGGCCCTTTTATAGAGACTCTTAAGGGTGATTTTATTTATGACTTGCGCCTCAATAGTCAAAAACCATTCTTAGGTCATAATCATCCTCTTTTTGTTCAATTTTCTCACGGTATGCTTAGTTCCAAAGTAGATATAAATTCTACCGCGGTCAGTCGAGATGATATTGCAAATTATAAGTCTGCATATACGAATCAATCTCTAGAATTGATAGACGAATTATTTAATGTCTCTCAGAAAAAGATTTCTCTCACTATTGATGAAGACTATTTTTTAGCAAATATTGGTGAGATGCAATCTTTAAGCAAAAAAATTAAAGAGATCTCAAAAAGAAATCAGATATTGATCATAGAAAGAGATCTCGTGGGTATTAATGATTGTGAATTATTTTACTTCGATGAGCTTAAAAATATAGATAATATTGAACTAATTATCGATTCCCACTTATTTACATCTAACCTATATCATGGAAGTTTTAAATTTAGCCCACATGAGGAGCAAAGTTTATTTTCCGCAATTTTTGAATATTTAACGATGGTTGTATCATCAAGAATTAATGGAAAGAATAAAATAGATTCCATTATAATCGATGAAGAATTGATTGATAGGCTTGATCTCAAGGTTATTGGGAGATATATTTTCTCAAAATCTCCAATCTCTTTTACTGAAGCTCGCAAAGTTGGACTTGCCGTGTCAAACGAAACCTTCCTCAATCTGCCAATAGCATGTACAAATAATGAATTACGAGATATTTTAAAAAAATTAAAGCAGATAATCTGAGGTTTTTGTGTTTATTCTTAGAAGTGTTTCCGAAGAAGATATTAATGATTTATATGAACTAAGTGGAAAAGTCCTCTTCCTTAATCTTCCAAATAATTTAGAAGTCATTACTGAAAAAGTTAAGCGCTCAATTGAGTGTTTTAAAAATCCAAGTAATAATCTTGAAAATGATTTTTATTATTTTGTCCTTGAAGATACAAAAATTAAAAAAGTTATCGGTGTTTCAATGATCCATGCCCAACACGGAACAGAAAAAGAGCCTCATTTTTTCTTTACTGTAAGTTCTGAGCATAAATATTCTCAAACAATTAATACTGGTTTTGTTCATGGAACACTTAAGCTTGGTCTCGACACTGATGGCCCGACTGAAATCGGTGGTCTCGTCATTCATCCAGATTACCGTGGAAATAAAGATAAACTAGGTAAGCAGATTTCATTTATTCGATTTTTATATATGGCGCTTAATCCAAGCCACTTTAAACCTACAATTCACTCGGAGCTCATGCCTCCATTTGACTCTGAAGGAAACTCTCCTCTTTGGGAAGCTATTGGAAGACGTTTTTTAAATATGAATTATGACGAAGCAGATCTTTTAAGTCGAAACAATAAAGAGTTTATTTTGAGTCTTTTTCCATCTGATAATATTTATATGACTCTACTTCCTTTTGAAGCAAGAAATGCTGTAGGAAAAGTTGGTAAAGACACCGAGCCTGTTAAAAATATGCTAGAAAAAATAGGTTTTAAGTATATGAATGAAGTTGATCCTTTTGATGGTGGACCTCATTATAGAGCTTTATTAAATGATATTACTCTTATAAAGAACTTTAAAAATTTAAACTTGATAATTAATGAAAAAAGCTTAGATCATGAAAAAGATTATTTAGTTAGTTTTAATAATCCAAAATATCCATTTTTTGCAGTTAAGACAAAAGCATCGATTGATGGAAATAATATTATTTTAAATTCTGAAGTTGTTAACAAGTATCATCTAAAAGAAGGGGATAATATTTCTATTATCCCGTTTTAATTTTTTATAAAACACTACATGTAAGATCTATAGAATTTGGATTTACGTCAATTCTATTATTTGAACCTTCGATATCAACTCTACCTGTAAGAAAGCACTTCTCTTCCATTTCTTCAACTCTAGCATTTAATTTATCAACAACGCCTTGAATATAATCTTCATTATATGTTGGTATCCCTTCAATATAATATGAGTGTTGCTCATTGCCGATACGAATTGAAAGCCCGTGATCATTACAAAAAAATCCAGCACAAGTTATTTCAAATGATAAATCTCTTAATTCAACATTATTAAACATATCAATTTTACCATATGATGCTGCCATAGTTGTAGATGCGAGTGAAGTTAAAAGAATTCCAAATAAAGCTAAACGGTAAAAAATAAATTTCCTAAATATCTCCAAGCCAAAAGTGAATCATTTAATATACAAATGATGCCTTAAGATGAAATGCTTTGGAGATTATCTTGGTTTTTCAGTAATATTTATATGTATGAACTTTAGAGAGTCTAAAAGTGCTCTTATTAGATAGGCTAAATTATACATTTTATTATCTTTTATCCTGCCTTTTTCATGATCACGAGGGGGGAATTCATATTTTCTAACAAAAGTGGTTCTCTGGATTCATTTTGATATTGTATAATCTTGTTTACGAGAACGCGTATTTCATTTTCATTAATTTCTGTGAGGTTATTAAACTTGATTACATGGAGATACTCATTCTTATCTTTTTCTACCTTTACAACTTCCCCTGTGAACTCATTCCAAAAAGCAGTTTTCAAATTTGATGAAATTTGTAACTCAAATGGTAATTTCAAGTGATATTGAGATTCATTAATTGAAATAATCTCGCCTTTCGTTTCAAGTAGTCCGGACCCAAGTGTGTCGAACTGGTTAAATGACAAAAGCCCGTCTTTAGTTTGATTCTGGTAAATATCAATTAGCTCAGATACAATTATATCTGAGAACTTAACTCGATTTAAAATTATTTTTCCATAATTAAATACTTTTTGGTAAGCTCTTGAAGTAGATTTTGCATTGAACAGGACAATTATTTCATTATTTTTTTCTAGTCTTTCAATGATTTTTTTTGAAAATGGATCATTATCAATATATTTTTCTTCAATAAATACTATATCAAAGTTTGTAAAGGGAATATTATCCGACCAATCGTCATAAACTGAGATCGATGTATTAGGCTTTGAATAAAGTTCAAAAAAACTTGAATCGATTTGTTTTGCAAATAAGGCTACATTAACATAAGGAGTTGAGCAAAATGAAAAATTAGTCATCTCCGCTATTACTTCCTCAAAATTGTTTCTAAGAACTATTTTCTCATTACTTATATTCAACTCGGAGTTTGTTGAGTCAATTTTTTCTTGTAAAGCATTTAGATCTAGAAAGTAATCTTGCTTTATTATTTCTTCTGAAAATTGTGGTGCCTCTATTGTTAGTTGATCCTTATCAATTGATTTTAAAAATAATGGAATTAAAACTTCCGTTTTCAAGTTCAATAATTTTGCTGTAGCAAATTCATTTTCAACATTGATATATCCTTTTAGGCTTAATAACTTTAAAGTATTATCTATAAATAAATCATCTTTAATAATACTAAAATGATGGCAAGAGTTATTTTGATTGAAGTTTAAGTTAAATTCATCTTGATTTTCAAAAATAAATATCAAAATAGTTTTCCTATTTTTAAAAAAATTATATATTTGTATTGTTTCAAAATTCCATTCCGTAAATTCATAAACAATCACATCAATTTCATTTTTAAATACGGGAAAATTGTTAAAAAGATCCTCTAGGCAGTGTGCCTCTAGTATATTTAGTGTTTGATCATAGGCTCTCAAAAATTTAATACTGGGAAGCGATCGACCAACACTTATTATGTTCTTCTCACCAACGTTCCACATGAGCCAATTATAGCACATTCAAGCATCTGGATTTATAGATATTTTAAGATGTTTTTAATATTTGTATTAGATTCAGCACTTTACCATATGCTATAATTATAAAAATTCTTACTTGCTACTAACTTTAAAGGTTTGACCAGGAGAACATATGATTAAGGCATCAAAAGTTTTACTAGTTGATGATGAACAAGAGTTACTGGAAAATTTATCCTTTGATTTAAGAGATACAGTGGAGGAGCTTTTCTTTGCTACAAATGGCAGAGATGCATTAGAAATTTATCAAGAATATCAATCAGAGATCTCTTGCATAATTACCGATATAAAAATGCCAAAGATGAATGGATTACAATTTATTTCCAAAATAAGAGAACTAAGTCAAACTGTCCCTGTAATCTTTCTAACTGCACATGGTGATCAAGAACAAATGAAGCTTGCACTGTCTTTAAATGCCTTCGACTTTATATCTAAGCCTTATGACTTATGGGAACTCAAAGAAGCTCTTCATAGTATTTATAATACTCCCTTAGATTCCGTAAAAGCTTCGTAAAGGAGAATTCTTATGAAAGGTGTTGTTTTTAATGTTTTAGAAAATTTTACTAACGAAACATTTGGCGAAGATGAATTTGATAAAATTGTTTGCGAGTCAGACCTAGAAACAAAAGATCCATTTGTAGGTCCAGGAACTTATCCAGACAGTGATCTTTTTAAAATTGTATCAAAAATTGTTAATGTGAAATCCTTAAAGATCGATTGGGCCCTGCGAGAGTTTGGTCGATATCTTTTTCCAAATTTAATAAAGATCAATCCAAAATATGCAAAAGAATCAAAAAACCTTTTTGATTTTCTTCTCCGAGTTGATTCCATAATTCATATTGAAGTAAAAAAGTTGTATCAGGATGCAGTTACTCCAAGCTTCATTTTCTCAGATATTACTAACAATACTATGAAAGTAAAATATATTTCAAATCGTCACCTCTGCTACCTAATGGAAGGTCTTTTAGAAGGAGCAAGTAATTATTTTCAAGAAGAAATTGAACTTAAACAGCTTCGTTGCCACCATCAAACAGGCGATGATCATTGTCTATTTCTTATTACAAAGGTGTAAATATGGAAGATAAAGTTAAAATTTCTATTTTGAAGAGAAAAATTGAAATATTAGAAAAAATGATTGAAGACAATTCTAGAACAATTTTTCATACTAATGAGGTTTTACAACAGCAACAAGCTCAAATAATGTTTAATGCAAAACTTGCTTCAGTTGGTGAAATGGCAAGTTCAATTGCTCACGAAATTAATAACCCTATTGGTATTATCGATGGCCAAATACGGCAGCTCAATTTTTATATTGCAGAAAATCATAAACTCAAGGCACAGGAGACTTTATCTAAAGTCCAGAAAAATATTTTACGTGTTATCAAGATTGTAAGAGGATTAAGGCAACTTTCGAAGTCCTCAGAAACAGAATCTTTAGAAGTATTTAACTTAAATTTATTTTTATTAGATTTTAAGGATTTCAATTATGTTAAAACAATTGACTCCTCCGTACAAATTATTTACCCCGAGTTTACCGAGGATTTTCTAGTTAAAGCAAAAGAAACTTCTCTATCTCAAATTTTAACAAATTTAATTAATAACTCTTTAGATGCAATTAGTTTGCAAAATTCGCCATGGATCAATCTACACCTTTCCAGAAATAATGAAAGGATTATGCTAAGAGTTTGCGATTCAGGTAAAGGAATAGATGAGAGTCATGTTAAACTTTTATTTGATCCTTTTTTTACGACAAAAAACTACTCCAAGGGAAGCGGAGTTGGTCTCAATGTATCGAAGAAACTAAGTAAAGATATGGGAGGAGATTTAAGGTATGAACTATATGAGGGAAATACATCTTTCGTATTAGAATTAAATGCAGCTTAGCTTTTATTTTTAAAAATGCTTTTTATTAACTAAGATCCCTTTTAGATCATTGCTATAATTTTCATCTAAAATATCTTCATCAGTATCTTCTTTAAACTCTTGGGCGGCATTTGTTTTGTACATATTTATTGCGATTTGTTTTGTAAGGCGCTTTTTGGATTGTCTCATCTTTTCTCGCTCCTTGAGGAGGAATACTGTAGCCGAGTCTTTGCTTTTATTTTCTTCTGCTCTTCTTTTTGCTTCAATCTCTTTGATTGTACTTGCAGATAAAACACCAATTGAGGCGAGACTATTTGGTGCGCTATCCTCTTGATATTGAGGTTTATTTGAGTGTTGCTGCTCTTTACTGTCATTAGTATTTTCATCTATATAGTTTACGGCTTCAAAGTTTTCATCAATAACTCTTTTTTTACCTACCTCTTCATTAATTGGAATTATTTTAGCCTGGTGATCTTTTGGAAACTTGTTTTTAGGTTCTTGATTCTCAAGATGTGGTCTCTCATCATTAAATTGCATAGGCTCGCCATTAGCTGCCATCGAACTATTTACGACCCTCTCGTCTTCTCTAACGATATATTTGTCGATTTCATCAGGGCTTAAAAGCCTGAACATTTTCATGATTTCTGAACCAATTGGGCCTAACATTGATACCTCTCGAACGTTTGTAACTGCCTTGACATGTATTTATCGGCTCAACATGGAAAATACTTGAGTTTTTTTGTCCAGTGAGGTGTTATTTCAGGCTTTTAAGTGGATTTTTTCAAAAAAATCTAGACAGTTACTTTTTTTGGGCCTATAAACTTATTTACGTAAGATTATTGGAATGTGGCGCAGTTGGTTAGCGCAGTAGACTGTTAATCTATTGGTCGTCGGTTCGAGTCCGACCATTCCAGCCATTTTCTTATGTAGTTTAAAAGCCTCATCTAACCCGTGAGGCTTTTTTTTTACCTAAATTCTCTGAAGCATACTCTGCATTTCATTGGCAGGCATTAGATCACCATTTTTTGAAGCGATCTCAATTCCCTTTTTTAGGACTTCTTTTAGATTGTCGATTTTATTTAATTGATAAAGTGATTTCGAAAGACCTAAGTAGGCAACAGAATATTTAATATTTGATTTAATAGCATTTTCAAAATAGCTGATAGCTTTTTCATACTCTTTCTTTTCTAAAAGGATTTCACCCATTCCATTATTGGCCATAGCATCTTCTGGATCCATCTCTAGAACTTGAGCAAACATTCCTTCGCGTCTTTCACGATCAAAAAGCTTTTTTGCTTCAAGTTCTTCTTGCGCTTTTTTTCTCTGTGCTTCATCTCCGAGAAGTTCAAAGTTTAAAAATGTAGCATCCCCTTTAAATTTTTCTGCTTCTTCAATTTTTCCAATTTTCATATGGTATAAGGATAAATTTGTCAGCGCCATCATACACTTAGGATTTAGGTCTCTAAGTTTTTTCATCGTATCAATTGCATCATCAAAGCGCTCTAAACGCCCATATAAAACGCCAAGACTCTCATAAGCATCTTCAAATAATGGATTCGTATCAATGGATTTAAGAAAGTATTTTATGGCATCTTCATTTTTATTTTCATGAAATAAAACAAGGGCATGGTCATAAAGATCAATCGCTAAATCATTTTTTGTTTGTGAAAGGTATGGATAATAATGAACAATTCCCCTTCGACTCTTATCGTTAATAGTGAAATTAAGTTCACTTTGATTGACTCGAAATTCTCGGAGAAGACTCGCCATTAAGTATGTTTTTGAATCCTCTGAAAATGAAATTAAAATTGATCCAATTTTTCTATTATTTTGGAAAATATTTTTCTCTTCTACATCTATCTTTTCTTTAAGAATGATAAGAACTGGTTTATATGCAGCCCCTCTTCTGGTCTCTATCTTTGAAACTGTCTCCTGTCCTGGGTAACAGCCTTTTTTGTAGTCTACAGATAGTTCATCAAAATATGTGTTATTAATCAACTCACCTGGAAGAACTTCTAAACCAAAATGAGGTATTCCACTTAGTACTCTTAGCTTCTTAAAGTCATCATCTGATAATTCATCTAGGTCTGAACTCGTCGAAACTTTATCATATTCAAAAAAGTATGTTCCGCTAAAACCTTCATGGTCTTTTGAATGACAGACCAAGAAGTTACTTTCATTTTGAATACTAATTTCAAGATCTTCTGAGATATGGTATTTATTTAATCGGTCAAATGTCGTTTCAACATAATCATCTGCCACAATCGCTCTAAATTGATTTAAACTCGTTCGACATAAAATAAATGAACTTATAATTTTTCCAGATAAATCGAGAAGGCTATTGAACTGAAACTCTGAGTCTTGAATTTTAGAAACATTATTTGTCATTTGAGAATTTAAATAGGCTAAAGCATCAACACCATTTATATAAATAGCCTTCGTTGAGATTATTTTTTTAAATGGCTTAAATTTTAAATGTTCAAATGAAAGGCTCATTAATTAAACTGAGAAGGATTCGCCACAACCACATGTATTTGTCGCATTAGGATTTTCAAAAACAAAACCTTTTCCGTTAAGACCATCTTTAAAATCAAGAATAACATCTTTTAAATAAATAGATGATTTTGGATCTACAAAAATTTTAATATTTTCTTTCTCGATAATATTATCTTTTTCTTTTTTATCAGAAAATTCAATTTTATATTGTAGCCCTGAGCAGCCACCGCCAATAACAGCAAGTCTTAAACCTCTATCCACAGAAGGATTTTCTGCTGCAAAGATTGTCTTAATTTGTTCAATGGCCTTATCTGTAACTCTAACTATATCATTCATAAAAATTCCTCAAAAAGATGTTCACACTCTATTATAGCAATTATTTGTTTCTTTTTATAGGTATCATCTAACCTAATTTCAGCATCTTAGCAATTTCTTTTTTATAATTTAGATTTTCAACATATAATAAATACAGGTATTTATATGAAACTATATCATTATGTCCATTGCCCTTTTTGTCTTAGAGTCCGCTTTGCCTTGGGCTTTTTGCAATTACCCTTCGAGTCTGTTGTTCTTCCCTATGAGGAAGAGGAACTTTTGATAAAGCTTACGGGGAAAAAGATGTTACCAATTATGGAAATTGAGAATGATAATATCAATGAGAGCCTCCATATCATAAAAAAGTTAGATAAAGATAAAGCTTTATTTAGAAATATTTCTCCTAATGAGCTTGAAGAAATTGAGAATATTCTCACAAATCTTGCGACTGAAATTCACTCCCTCGCGATGCCTTACTGGATGTGGACCCCAGAGTTTAATAAAGCATCTAGAAAGTATTTTCAAAATAAAAAAGAAGTGAAAAGAGGCCCATTCTCTGAACTAGTAAATAAATCTCCCGAGCTTATGATTTCTTTATCTAAAAAATTATCAACCATCTTTGATAATAAACTACAAAAATATTTCGAATCAGATATACTAACCATTAAGGATATTTTAATAGCTTCGCATTTATGGGGTCTATATATAGTGCCTGAGTTTCAATTTGATAAGGCCCTTCATGACTACCTTCAGCGAATAAAAGCTGAGTGTGATTTTAACTATCATAAGGATTTTTGGAATTAATGGAAATTTATTTTAATATCACTCAAAATGGAAAGAAAATTAAGAAGTTCAAACTTGCTGAGGGTGAGTACGTGATTATTGGCCGCTCTGAAAAATCCTGCCAAGTCTATCTAAATGATAACCAATTGAGCTCTACTCATTGTAAAGTTTCTCATAGAGATAGTTCTATTTTTATTGAAGATCTTGATTCAAAAAATGGTGTCTATCTAAATAGTGTTAGAATATTAAAACAGAAAATGTATCTCGAAGATAAAGTTCGCTTTGGGTCTGTTCATTTATCTATTGATCAAAGTCGGGTTGGCGAGGATAATTCTTCCAAAATTTTTGCTTATAATGCTGAAAGTCGCGGTGTGGGGAATTTAACACTAGAACTAGATGGCTATGTAACAAAACTTACAAATCCACATTCGAAGGGTTTTATTCGTCCCGAAATCAAAGAAGCAAGAAGAGTGGCCTATGCCAAAGAGAGAATTAAAAAAGAAAATAAAATAAACACTGCAAAGATGAAAGCTTTAAAAAAGCTTGCAATCTTTGTTGATATTTTTCTCTCTATTTTGTTTTTCTTCTTAATTATATTTATCGTCAAAAAAACAGTGCCCCTTGCACTAGAGCTTGAACATTACTCTAATCTTTTTGAACTTGCCCTTAGCCCAGAGATGCGCTACTACTCAATAATTAGCTCACTTCTTACAATTATTTTTTTGGGAGTAAGTAGAAATATACCAAGTGGATCTCTTGGAGAGAAAATTTTAAGAGTTAATTAATAATATGTTTTTCTATAACATCAATAATTTCCTGAACATGGTTAATTTTATTAATGACTGTTACGTTTGGAAATTTATTTTCTATTTCTAGTTGTACTTCTTTTTCCATCGCAGTTAAGAAAACAACTGGTGTATGTTCATTTAAATGGGCTTGTGTTCTTATTTTACTTAACAAACTAGTTCCTGACATTTCTGGCATATGATGATCAGTAATTATAAGTACATATTTTTGATCTTTTAAATTTTTCAGAGCTTCTTTTGGATTATTAAAAGTTGTAACTTCAATATTATCAAAGCGATCTTCTATTAAATCTTGTACAATCTCTGTGATTTCTGGTTGATCATCTATAAGTAAAATATTAAATATTTTTTTCATCTCTTAGTTTTTCCAAAAAGTTTCTGATTTATTTTCTTTGAAATTTATATATCTCGACACGACAAACAAATAGTCTGAAAGCCTATTTAATAGTTCTATAGAGTTCTCTGGTATCTGATTTTCTCTTCCAAAAAGAACTAGCTTTCTCTCAACTTTGCGACAAAAAGTTCTTGTTAGATGAAGATAAGCCGCAGAAGGAACTCCTCCTGGTAGAATAAAGTACTTTAAAGATGGCATTTCACTATCGAGTTTATCAATTGAATTTTCAATTTTCACAATTAAACTTTCATCAACCTGCGCTAACTTATATTTTTCCCACATATCAGGGTTACAAGCTAGCCTAGAACCTAAATTGAATAAGTTATATTGGACCTCTAAAAGAATTTTAATTTCATTTTCTAAAAAATGATTGGAACCTATTAAAGTGAGGCTATAACCGATAGAAGAGTTTAACTCATCGACATCACCATAGAGATCAACAGACTCACTTGACTTTGATGTTCTCTCACCACTTACAAGTGAGGTTTCACCTTTATCTCCACCACGGGTATATATTTTAGATTTTTTCACTACATATTCCTTCTATATTTTCCACCCATCTCATAAAGGACATTTGTTATTTCACCAAGGGAGCAATATTGAACTGACTCTAGTAATTGTTCAAAGATATTACCATTTCTTAGTGCAACTTCTCTAATTTTTTCAAGTTGTTTTTGAGATTCCGTCATATGCTTCTTCTTAAATTGATTTAAGCGATTTATTTGTTCATCTTTTTCTTCATTAGATGCACGAGTTAATTCAATTTCTTGATTCATCTGTTCATCAATATTATCTGCGATATAGGTGTTAACACCAATAATAGGGAATTTTCCAGAATCTTTTAAAGATTCATAATAAAGAGATTCTTCTTGAATTTTAGATCTCTGATACATGCTCTCCATCGCTCCAAGAACTCCACCTTTATCAGAAATATGTTCAAACTCCGTAAGTACAGCTTCTTCAACAATGTCACAAAGCTCATTAATTATAAAAGATCCCTGAAGAGGATTGTCTGTTTTATTTAATCCAAATTCTCTATTAATAATCATTTGAATCGCCATTGCTCTTCTAACTGACTCCTCAGTAGGAGTTGTTATGGCCTCATCATAGGCATTCGTATGTAGTGAATTACAATTATCACTTAGAGCAAGAAATGCCTGAAGTGTCGTTCTGATATCATTAAAATCGATCTCTTGTGCGTGTAATGATCTACCTGAAGTTTGAATATGGTATTTTAGTTTTTGAGACTTCTCATTAGCACCGTATTTATCTCTCATTGTTGTTGCCCAAATTTTTCTTGCAACTCTTCCAATTACTGAATACTCAGGATCAAGACCATTACTAAAGAAGAATGATAAGTTTCCAGCAAACTCATCAATTTTTAATCCTCGACTTAAATAATATTCAACAAATGTAAAACCATTTGAAAGGGTTAAAGCTAGCTGAGTAATTGGATTTGCACCTGCTTCAGCAATATGATAACCCGAAATAGAGACGGCATAATAATTTTGGATTTTATTTCTACAAAAATATTCTTGAACATCCCCCATTAGTTTTAAAGAGAACTCTAGTGAAAAGATACAAGTATTTTGCGCTTGGTCCTCTTTCAGGATATCAGCTTGAACTGTCCCTCTTACTTGTCTCATCACCTCAATTCTTTTTTCAATTGATTTCTTATCTTCTTCGCTTAGGTTTTGATTGATGGCCGCATTCATATACATTGCAAGTATTATTGGAGCAGGTCCATTTATGGTCATTGATACTGATGTACTTGGATCAGTTAGTTTAAATCCCTTAAATAGATCTTCCATATCAGTAAGAGTTGCAATTGAGACTCCTGACTCCCCAACTTTACCATAAATATCCGGTCGTTGATCTGGGTCTTCACCATAAAGAGTTACTGAATCAAAAGCAGTTGAAAGTCTTTTCGCTGGATCATTGGCTGATAAGTAATGAAATCTTTTATTTGTTCTAAGGGGTCCACCCTCACCAGCAAACATTCTTTTTGGATCTTCATCATTTCTTTTAAATGGAAAAATTCCTCCTGCGTATGGAAAAAAACCTGGAAGATTTTCAGATCTTATAAATGATATTTTATCTGCTAAATTTGTAAATTTTGGGAACCCGACTTTTGATATATTTTGGAGTGAGAGTGAGATATATTTTGTGGGTACCCTTATTTCTTTATCTCTTACTTTATAAGAAAATTCTCCTTCATTAAACTGAGATATTGTTTGATCGAACTCTGCTATTTGCTTAAGTGTATTCTCTCCAATTTGATCTTTCAAAGAGGCAATTTCTTTATCTATTTCTGGAATAAAACTTTTATTAAGTTCTCTAACTTTCATACAGGCATCATAATTTGATAAAAGATTCTTTAAATCTTGTGTTTTCTGATTGTATGTTCTTAGAGTTTCTGAGATTTCTCTTAAGTAATTTATTTGTTTTGCAGGAATAATAGCTTGTTTAACCGTTGGTTCTTTTTCAGCTATTATTTTTTCAGTTCTTTCATTTTGTTCAAAATTAACCGCTGTTATTAAATCTTTAAATAAAGCATTTACACCTTTATCATTAAACTTTGATGCCATTGTTCCATAGATTGGAAGTTCGATATCTTCAGGCATACCTGGATGATTGGCAAAAAGTTTATGATTTCTTCGATACTGTTTTCTGACATCACGAAGTGCATCTTCTGATCTTGGCTTTTCAAATTTATTGATAACAATGAAGCTTGCTTGTTCGAGCATTTCAATTTTTTCTAATTGAGACTGAGCTCCGTATTCAGGAGTCATTACATAAATACACTTATCCGCAACAGTAGTAATTTCATCAGAAGCCTGACCTATTCCTGACGTTTCAACAATGATCAAATCAATCTTTGTTGATTTCAAAAAATTTACAACGTTTTTAATTTGTGGAGATAATTCAGTCTTAGAATTTCTTGTGGCCAGAGATCTAACGATAATATTATCGTAGCTTGCTGATCCAAGTCTAATTCGATCACCTAGAAGTGCTCCTTGAGTTTTTTTCTTCGTTGGATCTACACTGATTAGGGCAATCTTTTTATCTGGATAATATAAATGAAATCTTAAAAGAAGTTCATCAATTAGTGATGATTTCCCCGCTCCACCAGTTCCTGTAATACCTAGAACCGGTATATTGTTCATTTTAGTCTCTAAGGGTAGTTCCCCTTTGTCTTCTATATATGTAACAACTTTTGCGAGATCTTTAATAGTGCAATTCATAGGATCTATTTTTTTAAAATCTATCCCCTCAAGAGTTGAATGAGTTGCCTTAGCAATCATATCATCAATAATTCCTTCAAGACCTAACTTCATACCGTCCTGTGGAGAATAAATTTTTGTAATTCCAATTTTATGAAGAGCTGCGATCTCTTTAGGAGTAATCACTCCTCCTCCGCCTCCAAAAATTCTTATATTCTTAGCCCCTCTCTCATCAAGAAGCTCTCTTACATATTTAAAGTATTCATTATGACCACCTTGATATGAACTTAGTGCCACTGCATTAGCATCTTCACTTATGGCCGCATCAACAACATCTTTTGCCGATCTGTTATGTCCAAGATGAATTACTTCAACACCTTTTGATTGTAGTAATCTTCGCATTATATTTATTGATACATCATGACCGTCAAACAAAGACGCAGCTGTTACAAATCGCAGTTTTGATTCCATAAATTATCCTTATTTCTTAACTTTAATTAGGATAATTCTTACCATAGATAGGCGTTTTGAGCAAAATATGTTGTTTTCGTTTTATTTTTTTGCTTTGCTTCCTAGTATGAGGAAGACTGAGATGCTTATCAGAAACAATGATATTATTTGAGAGGTTGAGATATCGTAGAAGTATGTTCCTCTTATTTTATCCCCCCTAAAGAACTCTAAGATAAATCTTATGATACTGTAGGCGAAGACATATTGGAGAATGACTGATTTTTTACTTAAATAACGTTTAAATAGATAGATCGATAACAAAAATAAACATAGAGATTCATAGATTTGAACAGGGTGTCTAAACTCCCCATGTAAATGAATTGCCCAGGGAAGATCACAGGCTTTTCCATAACAGCATCCTGCTAATAAACATCCAATACGTCCTAAACTATGGCCCAGTGTTAAAATAGGAATCAAGAAAGTGAACTGCGAGAGCTTATGAGTAAAAATAGATGCATATATTATTGTGTATAAAATTCCAAATATTGCTCCACCATAAAATACTAATCCCCCACCAAACCAAAAATCTGGAGAGCTAATAAGCGTACTTGTTACTTCTTCTTCTAAAGTTAGTAAAAAAATTGTTTTTGCACCCAACCAGGAAATAAGAAACGTAGAAATGAAATAGACATTAAAATATTTAATTTCTATTTCATTTTTTTTTATTAATTCTTTTGATAATTGATATGACAAAGCCCATATCATCCCCATTATTAATGGATAAAAATAAATTTTTTCTCCAAATAAATCAAAGGATGGATACATTAAACTACTTTTGTATCGTTATGCTGTTTCGATTTTGATAACAAAAAATCAATGATGATTAATCCAGCGGCAATGGAAATAGCAGAGTCCGCGATATTGAATGTAGCAAAATGATATTTATCGATATAAAAATCAAAAAAATCTACAACAAAATTTAGCCTAAATCTATCTATTAGATTTCCTATTGCTCCCCCTAAAATGAGAGCATATGCATAACTCATAACTTTTGGGCCCTCGATAGACTTGTAAAGTAGAACCATTATCCAAACGCAAGCTACAACTGGAAGAGCTAGAAAAAGGGCATAACGAATAAAATCATGAAACTGACCTCCAAAGCCAAATGCGGCACCTGGATTTCTAACATATGTAAGATTGAAAAATCCATCAATCACAGTAACTGATTCTCCAAGGAAAAAATTATTATGAACATAAATTTTCGTTATTTGATCAACAATAATGATAAGAACAATAAGTAACAGATAAAGATATAATTGTTTTTTCATTTAATAAAAATCCTTTGGATTTAACTCATATTTTTCAATTTTTCTAAGTAATGTTTTCTTTGGAATATTGGCATTTAAAGCTGTTTGATTGATTTTTCCCTTATTCAAGATTAAAGCTTGAATGATAAATTCTTTTTCAAATTTATCTTTAGCCACTTGAAAATCCATTGAAACTACACCTTCTTCTTGTGTGGCAAAAGTAAATTGATATGAACTATCAAGCTCATTTGCATCATTATCTAGTACGGAATCTTTTATACCTTTAAAGTCTATTGGAGCATCATTATTTTCATTATCATTATGAATTGCTCCCTCTGCTCTCATTTTTTGAGGTAAGGCAGACAAAGTTAATTGATCACTCGACTCCATAATAAAACAATGCTCAATTGTATTTCTAAGCTCTCTAATGTTTCCAGGCCATGCATACTTTTTCATCACCTCAAGTGCTTCAGGAGATGCACCTTTTACTTCAAGTCCATGAACAGTATTAAAATACTTAATATAATAGCTAATTAAGTGTGGAATATCTGATGACCTATCTCTAAGAGGTGGAAGATAAACTGGTAGGACATTTAGTCTATAAAATAAATCTTCTCTAAATGTTCCTTCTTTAATCATTTCCTCAAAAGGCTTATGGGAAGCTGCGATGATTCTCACATCAGCTGATATTTCTCTATTTGACCCGACAGGTGTAAATTTTTTCTCCTGAAGAATTCTTAAAAGCTTTACTTGCATCGTTGCGGATATATCTCCAATTTCATCTAAAAAGAGTGTCCCGCCATCTGCAAATTGAAACTTACCAATTTTTCGACTATCTGCCCCTGTAAATGCACCTTTCTCATGTCCAAATAATTCAGATTCAATTAAGTTCTCTGAAATTGCTCCACAATTAACAGCGACAAACTTATTATCTTTTCTAGGTCCATTATAATGAATTGCTTTTGCAACTAGCTCTTTACCTGTACCAGATTCACCTCTAATAAGAACTGGTGTATTAACTTTTGCAAGCTTTGAGATAATATCAAAAACTTTTTGCATTGAGTTTGATTCACCAACAAATTTGTCATCACCGTCACTTCCCAAAGAAAGTGTTGGTGCACTGAATGCAGTAGTCTCTACCATTGATCTTGCTTTTAAGGCTCTTTTGATTAAGGCAACTAAGTTTTCAGATGTAATTGGCTTCTCTAAATAATTAAATGCTCCTTCTTTAACGGCACGAACCGCATCAGATACGTTTGAAAAGGCGGTAAGAATAAGAACAATAATAGACGAGTCATGCTTTTTAATTTCTGTTAATGCCTGTAAACCATCCATTTCAGGCATATTTACATCCATCACAACTAAATCATATTTATCTCTATAGACCGCACTTACAGCTTCTTTTCCATTATTTGCAACTTCAACTTTAAAGTGATGATATTCAAGTGCTTGTTTTACAGATTGCTGCAAAACCTTATCATCATCAACAACTAAAACTTTCTGCATATCATCTCCTATTCATTTTTTAACTTAATTAAAAATGTTGTTCCGGCACCTTGTATTGAGGTTGCCCCTATAGAGCCTTGGTGAAGCTCGATAAAATATTTTACCAAATAAAGACCAAGTCCAGAACCTTTTATTTTATGACTCTCATCGTTTTTTACCCTATAAAATTTCTCAAATATATTTTCTAGGTCCTCTGGAGCAATACCTTTACCAGTATCTCTAATTTCAACGTAAACCCAATCTTCATCATCCCATGTAGAAACATTTATAGATGTCTCACGACCTGAGTATTTAATGGCATTACCGATAATATTTGAAAGTACCCTATTCATTAGATTGACATCTATTTGTACTGGATAGAGAGGTCCCAGATTGGTATTTATTTTTATTCCTTGATCATTAGCTTCATATTTTACTTTTTGGACAGTTTGCTCAATTAGTTGATTAATATCCTTACTTTCTTTTTTAAGGTCCAATTCTCTAGATTCAACTTTTGTGAGATCTAGAATAGAGGTTATAAAATTATTCAACTCTTCGGTGGACGTAATAATATTTCCTAAAAGTTCATGTTGTTTTGGATTATTATCATATTGAACTTTTAGTATATCTGCGATACCAGCAATTTTCGCTACAGGTGTTTTTAAATCATGGCTCATAAGTGAAATAAAATTATGTTTTAGTTTATCAACTTTTTTAAGAACTTTTGCTTCTTCTTGAATTGCATATCGAGTTTGGTACTCTCCAATAGCTCGAAAAGGAACCCATATATAATAAACGACAAAGATACTGAGGATAAGATGAGATATTTTAAACCAAATACCAAAGATAAAAGATAAATATGTAATAAGAAAGATGCTAATTAAAAGAGTAATCGTTACGAGTAAACCCTTTGTTGGCTGAACCTTTGATATTATAAAAGATAAAAAAAGTGCCAATAATATTGAGAATGCATCTGTCACCCAGTCTGGAATTGAGACAATTGTTTTTCTATTAATAAGTGCATCAATAATTAAAGCATGCACATTTAACTTTGAGGCCTTGTTTAGCTCTTTTCCATATGGTGTATAAACATAATCACCTGAGTTTGATAAATAACTTGAACCGACGATAACGATTTTATCTTTAAAGAACCCTCTCGGAAAATTTCCAACAACTACTCGGTGATAAGGTATACTTGTATACAGGTTTGATGAGGTCGGATTTCCTAAGTATTTAAAAAGTGAAAAGGTCGCATCAGATTCCCTATCATAGAATGCTCCATCAAATCTTGTGGCATCAATTGAGATTTTTCCATGTCCAATTCTTTCTTTGTTTGCGATCCATAGATGAAATGAGTCTTCTCCAGAAGTGTTTAAGATTGTTCTTCTTGTGACAAAGTCTTTAGAAAAAACATTTCCATCTCGATTCAAAATAGCAAGAGAGTACCCTAAATCTTTTAGCTCAGTTGGTGGGATTTGCTCTCCCCAAGCGTCTTTATCAGTCCCAATGCGAAAATGATTATAATCTGACCGATAGTCTATAATTTTCTTTCTAAACTCACTTAAATACTGTTCCTCTTCTTTATTTTCTGGTTCAAGCAATGGAACTAAATAACCAATAGAGCTTGGTTTCTCATCAGTGATTCTTTTTAAGAATCTATTATGTGTAGCATAGGAATATGGATAAACTTCGCCTAAAAACTGATCACTTTCTTCATCCATAACAACAGTAATTATTTTTTTATTAGTACTGTTAAAAATATCAGATCGAATCCATAAGTCATAAAACAAAGCATCGAGAGAATTGAAAGAATATTGAATAAGAATAAGGATAAATATTAAGGTAAAAAAGAGCGGGTAGAGATTGTTATACTCTAAGTTCTTTAAGTCTTTTAAATTCAATTTCCTAAATTTCATTTTTATAGATTCCAATTTGATTCAAAACGGAAAAACTTTCAATATAACTCACGATAACAGAGTTGATATTCATATCCTCTCGAAAATAATTGAGCATCAACTCTTCAAAGCTATTATTATTTATTTCAATTTGGTTCTGTATTGGCTTTAATTCTATATTTGCAGGTACAAGCCTGTCTCTTTTTGCAATTTTTTCAAAAGGTATAAAAAAGGGTCTCGTCATTGAAAGTGAAAAAACGGACAAGATCCTAAACAAATGAGATTTCTGATTTATTAAAAAAACATTTGAAAAGATCCAATGATTCAGCTTAATATTCATTATTATTAGGCCTATCATTTTCGTTTGATACCAGGAGTTCATATTTTTTTTATATGAAAATAAAAAAGCCGCAAGACTCTCTCTTTGCTTAAGATCAAGCATCCTCATTAACTTTCTATTCATAACTACAGTCCACTCATTTCTGGCTTCTAAAATTAAACAACTGATAGAGTTTCCTGAATAAAGATAAATTCTTGGGACCTTCTCAAAGCTTTTATAAGATTCATTTTTTAAGCATTGAAAAGTTTCCTGCTCATCTGCGTCTATAACTTCCCTGGCTTTAAGCAAAATAAGAATAATCTTATCGATATAGAAGTATATAAACCCACTCACAAGAAAATAAGTAGTCATTAGCAGAAGTAATAAATTACCTTCAAAGACAACATAGAGCAGCGCAAAAGGCACTGTTGAGAAAGTTAAATAAAGACAAATTGATAGTATTTTATTCATATTTCTAATAGCTTATCACTATTTTCATTTTTTTCTTAGTCATAATTTTTTTGTTCTAAAGCTTTCTTAATATCATATTTACATACTTTACAGGTTAATCTCGACAATTCTGACTATTAGGGTTATAAAACCTGAGCTGATTACTACATATTGGAGTCCCTGTTGGATGCAGATGAGTTAGAGTTACTAAGAGAAGCAAGAGATTTCTTTTCAGATGCTAATTCTGAACATTCTAAACTTCCGGATGATTATCTTATTTGTGAATGTATGTGTGTCAGCGCAAAAGATTTAAGAGATAAGTATAAGAATAATGACTTTAATAAGTCGACTTTATTTGAAGATTTTAGATTTGGAAGTGGATGTAGTCATTGCTTGAAGAGTTTAGATTCGTGGAAGAATAAAGTTTGAGGGAAAGCGTACAAGGGGAAAATAATGGCATTTGACAAATTACTCTTCGGAACAGCGGGCGTTCCTAACAGCACTGTAAAGAAAAACAATCCAGTTGAAGGTGTTAAGAAAATACATGAGCTAGGTCTTGATTGTATGCAATTAGAATTTGCACACGGTGTAAGAATGAAGGAAGAAGTTTCATCAGCTCTTAGAAAAGCTTCTTATGAATTAAATATTCCATTAACTTCACACGGCCCATATTACATTAATTTAAATGCAAGAGAACAAGATAAAATTGACTCTTCAGTAGAAAGAATCATCCAAACTGCTAAAATCTCTGACCTTTGTGGTGCTGAATCAATGACTTTTCACGCGGCTTTCTATATGAAAGATTCACCGTATGATGTTTTTGATTTAGTTGAAAAATCAATGAGTGTTATTGAAGAAAGACTATCAAGACTAGATATTGAAATTGAATTAAGACCAGAACTAACAGGGAAAACATCTCAGTTTGGTTCTTTAGAAGAGCTAATAACCCTTACTAAGAGTGTCGGATCTGTTCATCCTTGTATGGATTTTTCTCACCTTTATGCTAGAACTGGAAAATACAATACATATGAAGAAATTTTTGAAGTTCTAACTCAACTTGAAGATGAGCTTGGTGCTAAATCACTTAAAAATATGCATATTCATGTTTCAGGTATTAGCTCAAACTCTAAAGGTGATTTAAAGCATTTAAATCTTGAGAAATCTAACTTTAATTGGAGAGCAATGATTAAGGCTCTTAAAGACAAGGAAGCTTGTGGATATATTATCTCCAATTCACCAAATCTTGAAAATGATGCAAAAATGTTAAAAGATTATTATTTAGCTTTATAATATTTAGACTATATTTATCAAATAAAAAAGGCTCCTTTAAGGAGCCTTTTTTTATTTTTTACTAAACATATCACCTAATTTTCTTATCGCAGTAGAATCTTGTCCAGGCGGCCTGTTCGAAACAGGTGCACCAGCAATTCTATAGCCCAACTCTTGTAATAAGTTCTCTGCAATAGAGACACCGTTAAAAATTAAACTCGCTCTTTTTTTTGGATCAATAACATATTCTGGAGGGTACTGAGTTAGCATGACAGGTATTATCTGCTTAGCAGCTTCAAATTTCTTGTCTAAGTACTCTTTTTCCTTAATTTCACAAATTCTTGCCATGATGGATCCTATTTCTATTTTGTTTAGGATAAAAAATATATCACAACTCTACAAGTAAAAATCAGTGTCCACTTGCTCCGTAGTTTGGTAACACCCGAGCAGATGGATCAGAAACATCACAATTTTTCCATGATTTATTGGGCATCCAGAACCCTGAAACCAGATAGGATTTCTTAGGGTAGAACTCTTCAAAGATATCTCTAAAGAGAAGCGATTCTTTAGTAAAAGGAGTCGAATCTTCATATTTAATGATCGCCTTTTCCACTTCTGAGTCTGTATAAATACTTGCAGCATATTCCTTAATAAAATCTACCATTGAGTGGCCTACGGCATCAGAAAAAGCAGCTTTCTCCCTAAAAAGAATTGAAGTAGGTAGGTACTCCCCTTGCTCAAATGCTTTTCTTAATAAATACTTACCATGTCCATAAGTATTCATTTTAATTTTCGGATTAATACTCATGACATATTGTACGAACTTAGTATCACTAAAGGGAACTCTTGCTTCAAGTGAGTTACCCGCAATACATCTATCTGCTCTAAGAACATCATACATATATAGTTCTCTTACTCTCTTAGCTGCTTCTAATTGAAACTCCTCAGGTCCTGGTGCAAAATCAGTATATTTATAACCAAAAATCTCATCCGAGACCTCTCCAGTCATAAGCACTTTAATCTTTGTATTTTCTCGAATGTACTTGCAAACTAAATACATACCAACACTAGCTCTAATAGTTGTTATATCAAATGTTTCAAGGTGTTTAATTACATCTCTAATACATGCTAAAACGTCATCTTTATGCATAATCACTTCTGTATGATCTGAGCCAATAAAGTCTGCAACCTCTTTTGCATATTTTAAATCAATTGCATCTTCACTCATACCTATTGCAAAAGTCTTAATCGGTTTTTCACTATGTTTTTGAGCAATAGCACAGACTAGTGATGAATCAAGACCACCACTTAACAAGTAGCCAACAGGCGCATCTGCATCTAGTCTCTTCACAACCCCATCAATAAGTAGCTCTTTAATTTTTTCACATGCCGTATCAATTTTATCATCAGTATATTCATTAACTACACTGAGATCTATGTATTGAAAAACTTCACCACTATCATAGTAGTATCCTGGAGGAAGAGCTTTAATATCTGAACATAGATTCTGCAATGCCTTAACCTCACTAGCAAAACAAACCTTTCCTGCCTTGCTCGTTCCATAAAATAAAGGTCTAATCCCCATAGGATCCCTTGCTGCAAATACCCTATCACCTTCATTATCATAAATAACAAAAGCAAATTCTCCATCCAGCTCCCTTAACATTCCAGGCATTCCGAGCTTTATAAACAATGGAATCAAAACTTCGCAATCACTTCTAGATTGATAATCAAACTCATACTTTGTTTTAAGTTTTTTATAATTATAAATTTCACCATTACACATATAAAAAATATCATTATGCTTAAAAGGTTGATCCCCAGCATGACTTAGATCCATAATAGCAAGCCTAGAAAAGCCTAAATAAGAATTTTTAGTCTCAACAAGTTCCACATCATCAGGTCCTCTATGAAAAATACTTTTAAGAGAGTTTGAAAAATCTTCTTTTTTGATCTTTTTATCATTACTAAATACAAATCCACACATAATTCGCCTCCAAGCTGATAAATTATCGACTTTTATGAGAAAATTATCAATATATAATAGCTTAACTGGTCCATTTTTAGGAATATGATATAATACACAAGCTTTTAGTGTGAAACCCGTAATATAGGCATGAAAAAATGACCGATAAATATGAAATTGATAATTTAGATAGGCAAATTTTGACTCTTTTACTCAATGACGCTCGTATTCCTTTTCTGGAAATTGCACGAAAACTCATCGTATCCGGGGGAACAATCCATCAAAGGTTTGAAAAACTAAAAGACGCAGGTATTATTGAGGGAAGTAAAATTGTCTTAAATCTCTCAAAACTAGGTTTTGATGTTACTGTATTCCTTGGGGTACATCTTAAAAGCTCAAAGGAGCTTCCAGCAGTTATAAGTATATTAAAGACATACCCAGAAGTAATAGAAGCACATTTTACGACGGGAACATATGCACTCTTACTAAAAGTATCCACAAAAAATATTACTCACTACCACCAATTTCTTGTTGAGAAACTTCAATCAATAGACGCCGTTCAATCAACAGAATCATTTATTAGCATGGACCAACCTATTAACCGAGATGTTGGTCTGTAGTCTTAATATTTTTGAATCTTATCCGATATGTTGCTAGAGGTAGCGATATGAATTGGTTTAAATATTTTAGTTTTGCAGTTTTAGTTTTAATTTTTTGCATCATAGGTAATTCGAATTTTTCAAAGACTGTGAAAAGAAATATTGCCTCTGATTGCTCAAGCCTCGAAGAAAAACTCATCAATCAATTTAATTTATATGAGAATGCGAGACTTAGTGCCATGACAACTGGAAGTATTTTTTCAAGATCTCAATGGGAAGATAAACTTGCGCCAGATAAAAACTGTGATTTTTCTCCGAAAGATATAGCGAAGCTTCAATCAATGCATAAAAAAATAATTGATGAAAATCATAAACTTGCAGTAAAAAACTCCTTAATTAAAACAAAGTTTATTAAAAGTAAAAAATTGGAAGCAAAATTTTGCCAAGAACTACCAAAGGGAGGAGTCCTTCACTTACATCCAAGTGGTGTTATAGATAATCAAACTCTAAAAGAGCTTGGTGTTCGTGATACATCTCCATTTTTTCTAAGTCACTCTCAACATTCATTTAGTGACTTTGATAGAATTTTTTCGCCCCTAAGAGGGTTATTAGGAAGTGGACTCACTCCAAACCAAAAATATGTTATAAAAAAATATCTAGAAAGAGCAAAAAAAGAAAAGGTCATTTACGTAGAATTCAGTAAACTTTTTACTCCTTCTCTTTCAGAAGATGCTGTTCTCTCTAACTGGTCTAAAGAATTTTTCGACGAGACAGGAATTATTGTAAAATGGAAAAATGGTTTTATTAGAGCATGGGATGAAACAAGCCTAAGATCTCAATTTAATAGTCTTATAGAGTCTGAGTATAAATTCAGAAAAAAAACAGGTCTTGATCAATTTCCAGATTTAGTTGGTATCGACTTATATGGAAATGAAAACTCAGGTACTATGTTAGAGAAAGGACAACATCTTTACTCACAACTATTCGCCATGAGAAACAATCAACACTATAAAGGCTGGTCATCTAAACTCTATATGACTGCTCATGCAGGTGAACTTGGCGACCCAAGAAATAGTAGAGATGCAATGATATTTGGTGTCGATAGAATAGGCCATGGCGTTTTGTTGGCCGATCAACCAGTCAATCTTGAGTATGCAAGGATTTATAATAATGGCAAAGGATTACCGATTGAAATTAACCTTCACAGTAACTATATTTTATCAAGTGTAGATAGTTATGAGAATCATCCATTTTTGACTTTTTTAAGATTAAATCTACCTGTGAGCTTTTCCACTGATGATGAAGGTATTTTTCAATCAACAATAAGTACAGAATGCGAGCTTGCCCTTAAGTATACAAACATCGAATACAGCGAATTAAAACAAATGTCATATAATTCAATTCATACTTCTTTTACAGATGAGGAAACAAAAGGGCACTTACTAAGTACCCTTGATAAGATGTTTGATGAGTTTGAGAAAAAGTGGACAAATATTTAATTACAAATTTTCATTTTATAAACATTGTTATTTTGTTTCGCGACAGCTGCGGCAAGTGCTTTATCAATAACTTTGTCTAAGTACTTTTTCTTTGAATATAATATTTTTGAAAATCTACATAAGTCAGAACTCACAAGAGAGTTTGACCCTGTATAAAATTTATTCTGAATCATATTCTTCCAGTCCTCTTTCTCTTCCTGAGAAACACTAAATTCTGTAGACTTAGTCCAAGTATCAAAGCTTGGATCTATAAAATAATTTAAGGTCTTTTCCACAAGAGTTTTAGCTTTATCCTCATCCTCAGCTTTTTTAATTAAAAATTGCATATATGAGCCCTCTAGAGCATAAGTTGAGAGCTTTTCAAAAAAAGCATCATAGGCTGCATCACCAGTTTGATAGAGATCATAGGCAAATTCCATTGGATGATCATCATACTTTAGTCCGCCTTTGAAAAAAGATGCATTTTGAACTGCTATATATGCATACGATTTAAATTGTTCATCATCTAGGCTAAGTGCGAATTGCATATAAAAGTCTGCAGCTTGATCTAGTAAAATATCTTTTTTTGCATTGTCTTTCTCTTTTTTAATTTCTGAGAAGTATAAATGAAAGGTATCTGAGAAAACAAACCTGAATGCGTTTGTCATCCCCTTTTGACCTCTTTCAAGTAAAACTCGGTCAAACATTTTCATTAAGTATTCAGGACGAGAGATCATACTAGGAAGTTTTGTTACCCCTTTTTCATAATCATCAAGAATCATATACGTCGGAGTTTTACTTGCAGGAATAGGCAGAAGTTTAACTTCATTTACATAGTTTACTTTCAATGTAACTTTAGAACTTAGTAAGTCCACTATATTTCCAATAACAACTGGATTTAAATTTTTAAACTTCGTTTTATAGAGCGTATTTACTGCAACTTCCAAAGCTCTCTCTTTTGATAAATATTGATTTGTAATCGACTGATAAGCAGTAGACAGATCATTAGAGTTTACAATCATATTTGAAAATATTGTTTCAAGATTTTTTGATACGATAGCTCCAACATCAACAGCATCAATATATTTTTCAAATACAGTAAGAGAAGCAATTAAATTATGTGCTTGTATTTTAGATAGTAATTCTGGGTTAGAACGAATTGTTTTCGTAAAACTTTTTGCAATAACCCCTTCATCACTAAGTCCTGCTTCAAGAATCGTTTCAAATCCACCAGCTCCAATAAGGAGAGCTTTCCATAACTCTTCAGCATTTGCACTTGATATTTTCAAAAACTTATCTGAACCGATAAGGGCGGTAACCACATTAATTTTATCTAGGTTTTTAAAATCAATTTCTTTAAGAGCACTGACAAACATCTTTTGAATATGACTGTCTTTGACAATAATATCATCGAACTCTTGGTACTTTAAGAATGAGTCAGTGAAGGCTCTTTTAAATTGCGTTTTATATACATTGTCTTTTTTGTTTTGATCAAACTCAGTTGTTGGAACGGCCAGGATTCTAGAAATAACAGTTAAAGGAGGCATTTGCCTTAAGAGTTCAGGTTTTGTCAAAATTGATAAGATCGACATTCTTGCATTTTGATTTGTATAAATAAGCTCCCCAAGAGAAGATCTCTCAGTATGAATTTTTTGAATTGTTCTATCAAAGTGAGTAGATGCAGACCCACCATTTATGGCCTTACTTGCATTTAAGTCTGAAATTAATTGGTCACTATTAGCACTCCACATTTTGATCGCTTGAGGATCCTTAATAACATACCAAGCAGAATTTCCAATTCCTCCACCACTATAAAACTTTATATCCCATGGCTTAGAGTCACATTCTGCAGTTGAATAAAAATCACCATTATGGCCACAGTATTTTTTCTTTGTATGGTCATCAAGCATGACGATATCATCCACAAGTTCAAGCCTTATAACTCTATCACCGTATGAATAACTACCAGAAGGTGATTTAGCACAATAAAGTCCTGGACCTGCAGCTGCACCATTTACTCCAGCAATAAAAGCAATATCGCCATTATTTTTATTTCCAAAATTATATTTATAACTCAAAAACCCAGAGTTTTGTTCATCTAGCCAATGATAGCAATGAGAGATCGGTAAGTGTGGATCATTCTTAGTATTTGCATGGGTATAAATCCCATTCAGAAAAAAGAATAAAAAGACTAAATGTTTTAACTGAAATCTATTTATCATAACCAACCCTTGCACCCATTATGTATGCATAATCACCATTTATTTCTACAATTAATTTATCACCATCTTGGATTCTGTATTTAAGATCTGTTGGAATTCCTTTCACAACACCACGAGGACCAAGATTGGCCTTATCGATTAACACTTCTTCACCATTTTTTGTTTTCAGTAACACTGTTAAATTCGCTCCACCAGCACTCCCAATTCCACCATCTTTATTTGGTCTTTGATCAGGGTGTGTATCACCAGCAGCAATTTCAATTGATTTTAAAACTTTACCAACTTCTAACTCATGCTCAAGCTCACCACCACTCCAATTACCATTCCAGTCTTTTGACTGAGTTTTCCCGACCCATCTTTTTGGATTGATAATAATAGCTCCTGGATAAAGACCATTATAACTAGGCCCTCCACCATATGAACGACCTTTCATTGTCAGTGGATCTCCTAAGTCAGTTTTGTCGTTAGTAAAAGACCACTCTTTATATTCATCAGATTTTTCTTGAACAAATTCGATTGTAACTGAATGAATATAAGCTTTGTCATAGTCTCTTATTTCGCTGAATTTTCCGATATCTGCAAAAACTCTGATATATTTTCCATAAAGGGATTTCGAACTCTCTTTTTGGTTTTGATGAGACGCTCTATGCCCATATAAAGGCCACTCATAAAGATTATCAAATTCCCAGTCACCATCTTTCTTATGTTCAGAATACTTTCCACCATTAATTCCACTCACATGGCCACCCCAGTAGCGCCAAGCATTTTTATAAGAAAAACTATCATCATAGACTTGAACAGCAGCAAATCCAGGATAAACATCTTTAACTTTTGCACCTGTTCTTGAATCGAATGAATCAACACCACGGTTATCATTTGTATTTTGCCTGTGAGCGATCGTAATATTTTCAACTGGAATGTTTTGTAATTCATCTGGAATTTTCATATAAATCGCTTCGTTTATATCTAAACACTCTTCTCCAGCTTTCGCTGCTTTCTTACAAAATTTATCATCAAAGCTATACGTCACAGAAAGTGGGGAATTATAAGAAAAATTTTCATAGATTTTTTTAACTTTCATAGCTTGATAATCAGCATCTTTTTGAGCAATCATATTTAATTCAGAGAAGGCCGGATTTCCAGACGCAACGTGGGCGGGAAAATCACCTCCAGATATTTTTATTAGAGGTAAATCGATTGCAAGGTAATTTTTTTTGTCATCGACTTCTTCTATTTCAGAAAGATCTCTACTTGATATTTTTTCATCACTAAACCCAGAAAAACTAGCCCACAAACTTGTAGGTGCGACACAATTATTTCCGGTGCTACACTTTGAAAGAATCCCAATAATTTTCGGCTCTTCGTTGATTATTTTCTGAGTGCTATAATCGCAAAAACTATATTTCAAATCACTTAGTTTAGTAATACAGTTAGCCCTTTTACCATTACTCATGAGACCACTTAAAATATATCCATATTTTTCTCCTTGATATTCATCAAATAATATTGAATATCGAAGATCTCCATTTTTATATCTACGTTCAAAGCTTTCAAGGCCTGCAACTTCAATTGAATTCAAACTTAAAAACTCATTAGAAATATTTTTTTGCATATTTTTTTTATATTTATAAAATCCATAATCAAATAAATTTGTTTTAATATCAGAAAAATTAAATGCGATGTAATCATCTTTTTTATTTTGAAAAGGATTAGATTCTACTTCATTTAATAGATAACGACTGTGCTTTCCTTTTACTTGCAAAATTTCATCTTCAATTTCGCTAGGATTCAAACCAGCAAGATACAGTTCAAGAATGGCTTCGGAATCTGCTTGTGTATCCCCAGTTGTTTTAAAGTCTTTTATAAGTTGTGTAATTCCAGACTCATACATAAATTTATAAATTTTATCATCCACCCTCTTATTCTGAATTTTATCGGCAATTGCAATTCCTAATTCAGAAGTAAAAACACTGTTTTTATTGGTGAAAAATAAATCTTTTAATTTTGAGCGTAGTTCATATTTTGAGTCTCCTTTAATTAGTGAGACTCTATCAGTCGTTCTCGGATAATCAACGCCCGAAATTTGTTCTTGTGCAGACTGAAATGTGGCCAAATCCATCCCAAAACTCTGAGTCGATAGTAAAAGCAACGATGCTAAAGCTTTATTTTTCATACTATTCCTTTTCAAACTCTACGATTAGAGAATTCACATAATTACTAGCTGAGCCCATTGATACTAACCTTACAGCTAAACCATTTAAGTTTGTATTCATAAAACCACCAGAAGGAAAACCAAGATGTTCATTACTCTTCCAACCATCAATTGATATAGCATTTAAAGCGCTAAAGTCTGCACCTTCAGGAGAAAATGTTCTTCCCTTTCTTCCTTGAGTACTTGAAACTCGCCACATATTAATTCCGTTTGCATATATTTGAGTTGAAAACGATGCGCTTTTAGCATCCACATCTTTTCTATGAGTAAGGTGAATTAATTTTATTTCTCTTTTCCTATATTTCTCTGGAATCATAAAATAGACGGAGTCACCTGGGTTAAACTTCATTTCATTTTCAAATGAAAATGCAACACTATCTGTACTTTCCTTGCTATCATTTCTATAATCAACGACTCTTAACAATTTATCTGTTGTTTGATCTGCCGTTGCTAATTTTTTAAGAAATTCAATATCATCTTTAATTTTTATTTCGGTTGTTTCATTCACAATACTAGTGGCGGTATTTTCTTCTGGGGTATAGAATAGTTTTCCTTGCATATTATCAAATGATACCTTTGCGATGTCATTTATGTAATTAGCCGCTAGCTTCTTAACACCTTTTATTTCATATTTATCAAAAATGGCTTTTGGAACACTACAGCTCTCATCTATCGGACATAATGCAACAACACCTAGTATCTCTGCTTTGTTTTTTGTAGCTGTAAGTAAAGATGGAACATCTTCAATTGGATTAATGTTTGATGTCGCATAATAAAATGTATCTTTATTTCTTACAATACCATCCTCTCCATTCCCATTAATAACGAGGACGTAATTCTTTTTTTGATAAGTAGTTTTATAATAAGCTATATTTAATTTTCCATGAACAGGTGCAAATGTTTCAAAATCACGAACAAAATTTCTTCGAATTTCATATCCCTCAATATCAGTTGCAGGTATTTCAATCGCATGAACAAACTCGCCTTTATCAGGCCAAGGCTTAATCTTTCTTATCCAAACACTGTTTTTCACATAGTTATAATAATTTAGATCTATTGCATAATTTTTACGGTCATTAATGACTGCTACATGAGAGCTATAATTCGCGGCTATTTCCATATAAACTGTTGAGAAAATCATCTCTCTTGGATCACTAGGATAATCCATATAATTATATGATGCATAGTCGATGAAATAATTCAAAATATCATTTTCACTATATTTAGACTTAAAGCGTCTATTAACTATCTTCCTTCCTCGTCTGACAGCTTCATCATACTCAAATTTTGTTCCATTATTTGTTAGTTCATTTTGAATATCAGTTAAGATATTACTATCAAGATAACCTGCTAAGTAACTTTCAAAATAAACAGGCTCCATCATTAATTTTAAAACAACTGCATCAAAGAGCATTGACTTCATACTAGATGATTCATGACCTAACATGGCCATCATCGCTTGAGCTGGCTTTAACTCTGGCCCGACTCCTCTGTATTTTAAAAGTGTATCTCGATCAAAACCTGTAATTCCGTCCAATCTAAACTTGTTTAAATTATATTCTGCACGGATATTTGATTGAGAAAAAAGAATGAATGTAAGTAAAATAAATTTTAACATTTAAGCTCTCTATTTTAAAATCAGTATTAGCTAGATTTTATGCTAGAGAGCTATTTTTTTGAAGAGTTGTGAAGATGTTACAAAAATAGGTGTCTAAAGTTTAGACACCTATTCAGTGGCCAAGAAAAGCTTAATTGCGGTTTTTTTACCATTTAACCGGAGGTCTAATGAGTTAATTGTCTTTAAAGGAGATTTTTCACCTACTCCAGAGGTGTTAATGAGGTCTTTATCAAGAGATTCGCTCGATTTATAAGCAAACTGATTCATAAGCTCATCTGGCCTCTTAATTGAGCTCTCATTTGTTCCTGAAGCAATGATTCCAATTAGATTTGGTACATATTTTATTCTTTCACCTATGCCTTGATATCCACCGAGAATGAGCTCTTCCCCTCTCAAATGAAGAGGTTCCTCCCAAGCACAGTGGGCGAAGTCGTCTCCATACATCGCCATACAATAGGTATCTCTACTCCCTCTTTTTCCATCAAATATGAGGATATAGTTTTCGCCCTTAAAATTATACTTATAAAAAGCATAGGTTATAGGAAAGTGTTTTTGCACTTTATAATCTTTTATTCCAACTCTATTTCTAATTTTATCTGGATATTCACCTCTAAGCCTTAGGTGAACACCGAGTATCTCATCTGCCTTAATATAGCCTGGCGTAATATATTCTCCAGCATCTGCCTTATATCCCCAAGAGTCATTTTTTAACCCATTATAATAACTTAAGTCGATACTACGCTTATCATAAGGTTTTAGCACAACAACTGTATCTCCATAGATCATCGCATTTTGCTGATAAATTGTGCTGAAGAGTACATCAACTGGAAAGTCCTGATATCGACCCGATCTATAATCAACAATTCTAGCTTCGATTTTCTCTCGCCCTTCGTATTGAAACTTCTTTGTCATAATATTTGCTGCAATCTTGTTTGCTTGCGCTTCTGTATATTTTTCTTTAGTAGCTAAATATGAGTCTATTTCGGATTGAATGGTAGTGTCTTTTCCCGTTTTTCCTTTATTAAAATTATAACAAAATTTACTTTTTTCATCATAATCATTTTCATCTTTATAATTTTTGCAATAAAATGTACGCATCTTTGACATTTTCTCTCTATCTTCACCTGCGCTATACCACCATTTTCCCTGGAGAGCGTAGCTTATTGCTGAAAACTCTAGTGACTCCAGATATATTGAGTCGTCACCAAAAAGGGCTTTAATAACTTTATCAAGACCCATAAGCTCGGCCTCAACTCCTCTATAACGAATATTATAATCTCTAGGATACTCAATTGCTTCAGTACCGATAGTCAACACTTGCTTTGAGTGTTGGATATTTGTTAAGCTTGGGTCTGCAACCGCGATACTTGAAAGTAGTAGTAGCGTTGAAAATAACTTCATAGTTGTGCCTTTGGGTAATCATTTTTATTTTCTCTCATACAAGAGAATAGTTTTTCTTTTTTCCAGCTATTTAATTCATCAATCGTTATGTCTTTTTTTGCAGACTTATGAAATGGACTTATTGAACCAGTAGTAATTCTGAAATAGGCATTAATCTTTGAGTACAAATCCAATTCTTCTGCCGTCTCATTTTCACTTCCGTATTTATTCACAATTGATACAGTATTTCTATTTAATGGTGTATCTACGACAACGAAAGTTGCATAATTTGCCTCACTAAATTCACAACCGCTCAACCCACTTTGACCATGAGATCCCCATGGATAAGCAATGGCATTTACCTTTAAATCACTAAGAGTTTTTACGAAAGCAAAGTGTCCTTCTATGCAAGAAGTCAGTTTATCTTTATAAACTCTAACAATTGTTTTTGCAGCGTCTTCATATTCAGCTCCACTGCGACAAGCCGATGGAAGAAGCTTCAAGATATCGTAGGCATCTTTAGTCATAGGTATCCGCCCATTAGAGATCTTTCTGATATCTAGAACAATTGAATCTTTTGGAAGCTTAACGGCCACAAGTGTATCTCCATAGCTACTACTTCCAACCGGATTATTTGAAGTATAAAGACCCCAGCCAACCATTCCTCCCTCATTAGGAAGGTATTTCCAAATTGCATCTTGCCATTCATTTGCATAATCAATGGCAATTTTTGAATAGATATTTAATTTTTTTCCCTTTGGTAAACTTAATCCATTTCCAGTCAATAGATCACTTTTACGATAGTTAAATGTTAGAATTTCCCTATCAGTTTTTAATAACATCTTTGTAAATTGTGTCCTTAAACCTTTAGAGAACTTGTGCCAATTTGGCTCATTTATTTCAACATTTTCCTCATATGACTTTGTTTCATCGTATTTTTCTCTCGCTAAACTTATATATGCATTGAAATCTCTATCAAACAATACGAGTTCATCTTTTTCATCACAAAGCTCTTTTTGAACTTTACCAATTAAATACCACAGACCGTTGTCTTTATTTTTTACGAAATTCTGACAAATATCACGTGAAGTACCCTTCCAGTAATTTCTAATATCGTTTGATTCAAAACAATTTTTATCATCAACTTTTAAATCGAGTATTGGTAGTTTTGAACGTAAGTCTTGTTCGTAACACCCAATTATATTTTTAGCATCTTTAGAGTATAAAAAAGCATATTCAATTTTTCTATTTGGATCTAGACATTCCTCAACTTGTAATTTATTAATTGGAAATCCGTCATCTGGATTAATACTGAAACAGCCCTGAATAAATTCGTTATCATCATCCTTAACAAAACGCTTTTCTTCAGGACATGTTTTTTGATATTTACTAGGCAGAGCTTCACCACTTTTTAAAGAAAGGGAGCAGGTTAAAAGCTTTGTTTTCGAGGAATTATAATTTCTGGTTATTGTAAGCTCATCTGCATTTGTATTTATACAAAGCTGCATATCATCAACAAAGCCAATCAATAAGTTTCTGTAATTACTTCGCTCTTCACAGCTTACTGATTTTCCATCCTTAATAAATCTATATTTAGTTCCAGATCTCTCTTTACACTTTTCTAAATCTTTAAGCTTCTCGATTGTAAAACCAGCTTGACCGGCTCCCAATGTCATCTCCGAACAACCTGAAACTACTTTGCCATCATGAATCCAATTATACTCCGATCCTAGCTCTTTTCGACAATCATCAATACTAATATTTGGATATTTTAAATTTGATTTTTGGTCAAGGACTTCACAACCTACTACATTCGATTTATCATCTTTTAACCATATTGTTTTTTTCTTTGAGTTATTATAACAAGTAGCTATGTCTTCGGTTCTAATCTCATAGCCATCAACAACTGAAGTTAAAGCACAACCTGTGATCGTTTTGTTTTTCTCTGTAAAATTATATTCAACCTGCATTTGATTATCACTTGCAGCTAATGCGATACATTTTTCGATATTATTTTCAGCTCTTATCAGCTCATCTTTATTATCAACTTTACCGGTTAAACCACAAAAGATTTTTTGTTTTTTTGATGGATCATTTAGCCACTGCCATTTACTTTCTAAAACCTTTGCACAAACATTTATATCTTCATACTTTTCTATTATTAGTTTATTATCTGTCGTTCTTTTTTCACAGCCGTTAATGATATTATTCTTCTTTGTCCAAAAATGCTTATAACCAAACGTTGACATACATGCATCGTTTGCTAATTCATCCATCACTATATTATTTCTCGAAGAGTAACATTTAGCGATACGACCAATAGACCCTACCCACATTAACTCAAGTGGATACATTCTTTCACAAAGCTTAGAATCAACTTCATGTTTAAAACTAGCTACAAGCTCACAAGATTTAAATTTATTATATCTTTCACCATTAATCTCAGTTCTTACCGCCTGGTATTGATATATAGGCCCATTAACCATCCAGTTTAATAATTCTTTAACATCAACGTTACTGAATTTATTTTGATTAATTTTTAATTTTCTAGAAACAAGGACTTTTAAAATTTGTTTATAGTTATTTTTATGAGTCTCTAACTCATTTATATTCTTAGGAAAATATTCATTTAATCGTTCCTGATCTCTAGATCTGAGGTCAGAAAATTCTTCTTTCGCGATATCAAGAGATGGGAAATACATTAGTTTTTGAGTCATGCTGTATTCATTTTTTATAGAAACATCTTTAGTATTATTTCCAAAGTAGATTGTATTTACATATTCAGATTGATTATCTACCGACTTATAGAGTATGTCCGATACACCCTTTTCATCTAAATCGAATCTTCGATAAGTTCTTTTAAGTTCTCTGTTCGACGTTGTTGAGTAAAGGAACAGATCTGTATTTTCTTCTTGAGATATTGCAGAAAGGAGCTCTTTAGCTTCTTCGGTTAAATAATAGTAAGAAGAACGGTCATAGCGGTTATTTTCGATATCATCATATTTTTCAGTTGAGTTTAAAAGTATTAATTCAATATCTATATAAACTGCATCTTTAGCAAAACTATTCCAAGAAAATATAATCATAAATAAAATGAGTAATTTTGTTTTCAACACTAGGCCTCCATATATATATTTCTATATTTTAGGCTTTTTCGAAGTGTGATTGAATGAGTTTTGAAGTTATTATAAAGGTGTCTATATTTTAGTCATTTTCATGATTTCAGCACGTTACTTAGTCTCGCTCTTTAATTTATCTATTAGTTTACGACATTGCAGATTGATGGAATTAGCTTCTTTTGTTTTACTACCTATATGACCTGAAATTCCACCACCAAATACAAGTTCTGTATTCGCAGCATTAACAATGACTTCACTCTTATGTAAAGAGTAGTCTGTTATTGACCCCTCTAGGATTTCAATTCTTTTTACTAACTCTGGGTTTTCTTTTGTTAAAACCTCAAACTCTTTCTTGAAAATACCTAAATCCTCCTTTGAGTAAGCTACCAATTTAATCATTAGAGAACTTGGATTTTCATGATTTTTTATAATTGTATCAAGGATCTCTCTTGCAAGGATGTTTCTTGATACTCCAATTGAGGTTAGAAATATACCGCTCCCTAAAAAAGGAAATGCAAGAGAGCTTATTTTATTTTTTTTTGCAATTATAAGGCTATTTTTGATTGAGTTTTTTATTCCTTCTAGGTTTGGAGAAAAGTTTGTATCAGAGCTATTCATACTACCTGTGGCAGCATGTATAATACCTTTTATGCCATCTTTTTTTAATTGCCCTGAAGTAGTTAAGACCGCTGACCCTCTTGGTACCATATTCTTCTCTAAGGATAATTTCCTATTTTTAGTAAATTCAAAAGAGATTGTTTGAGAGTTTGAATCTATAGAATAAGTTTTAAAATTAGCTTGGGCGTATACACTCATCGAGATGATTAACCCAAGCATGAAAATATATTTAACTTTATTTATCAAGGGCAAAAATCTTTTCCATATTTATCTCTAATACGAGAATAGAGTTTCTTTGTGTTTTTCTAAAGTTATTATCAGAGACCACAATTAAGCTTTGCTTTCCGTTCGGCAATTTAGGCCCTAGAGTCATTCCCTCTATATTTTCTAAACTTCTAAAACCAGGAGAGAATTCATACTTCAGCTCATTGAAATCTACAATTAACTCTTTTTCAACCTCATCAATATCGTCAATATTTTCACCCTCAGCTAGGTTTATCAAACTTTTTGCCTTTCTTAGGTTTACATAAAATATTTTAGCGGTAATTTTCTTTTTTACACCATCCCAGCTTCTTTCAAGGGTTAAAAGCTTATACTGATCAAGTGCAATTATTTCAACGAGTCCATTGTCAATTTCATTATCAAGTTCGTAAAAATATTGTGCTTCTTCAACAAAGCTACCTTCTACTTTTTTATATTTTACGATTCTAGATTTTTCTTTATTCCATCCTCTATTTCTTGATTTGTTTTCATCTTGTTTTAACGACGACTCATTTCCTGTAAATAAAAAGTTCTTATCTGGAGTAACTGAAAGACTCTCAAAACCTTTATTATCTTTCACACCTTTATTTTCATATTTAATTTTACACACTTCTCTTACGACAGGCTCAGGTGTTGTCACTTGATAATAGTTTTGTTGTTGTCCATTAGTGTATTCAACTCTTCTCGTGCCAGGAGTTGCATTATCTCTGCCCTGATTTCTGTTATCTTGATAACTGTCTTGGGGTTTTAGTCCAAAGAAGTTTGAAAATGTTCTTTCAGGTCTACATGATTTAGTTGATGTTGAAATAGGTCTAAATTCATCATTCACTTCAATGTCGCCTAGATGATGCCCTGATTTGATATCAAATACTTTTAAAAAGTCGTTTCCATCCACGTTTTCAACTTCACTTGAGATAACAACCATATCATCACTTAAAAAATCCATCCCTTCTGGGTCCACACTTAAAGCTTCCACGGATTCTTCAATCCTCGAAACTTTACTATCATTTTTACTATTTCTAACCTCAACTCTCTTTTCTACTTTTTTCCCTTTCAAGGTTATCATTTCATCTTCTGAAATCTTCATTCGATTATTTTCAAATTTAAAATCGAATACATAAATTCGAGGGGGAGTATTTGTAAAAATACCTCGATCATCACTTAAGATAAACATTTTATCCATTGATTCATTAAATTTAACTGCAGACATACCACCGATCTCTATTTTATTTTGAAAAAGAGTTGATGAATGAAAATTAATGTCACTATAAACTCTTACATATTCATTATATGTTTTAGATTTGTGTTGATATTTATAATCTCCAGCACAATCATTAATTAAGTTGCTATATGGAGTTATTTTATCTGAGAAAAACCCAGAGCTCTTTACGTTATGACTTTGAAATTCTTCCTCTTTTTTATAATAGTCAAATTGTCCTGACTTTAATCCATCCTCAATACAGCTTTGATATGAGTACACACCCATTAATTTACGAGCATTATCATCAATACACATTTTATATTTATAATACTTATTAATATTTAACTTTTCAGTTTTATCTATACACTTGGTAAAGTCACTGTCTGTAGCAATAATATCTGTTTCATCTAAGTCAGTACCACATATCCCAAGCATTTCATTTGAGGAAAAACCATCTTTCTTTGCTCTATTAAGACATTTATTAAAATTTCTATCTGATTGCAATTGTCTAAAATTATAATCACCGCAAGACTTAACTAATTCTTCTGGCGTAAAATATTCTGAATTATTTTTAACACAACTTAGAATCAAATCTGAGTTATACTCTGCACATATTCCTATGGACACTTCAACTTGTTTGATAATTGCATCTGTCTCCTTCATACAAGAGATAAATTTCTTTTCTGCAATATTTTTTGTATTAAATCTATAATCATTACACTTTGACCACGCATCCTTTGAGGGGATAAACTGATTTAAATTAGAGTAACATTGAACTTGTTCCTGTCCATTATTCGTTGTACATGTTTTCATTCTTGAATAAATAGAAATATTTGTATTTTGAATTGCCTCATAACAAGATTTAAAATTATCTGTTATAAGGGTTTCTCCAGTTCTATAATTATAGCAATCAAGAAGGTTTATATTTTTGTCAATTTTAGACACTTTTTCGCGACAGCTTTGAAGATCATCAGACATAAGCCAATCATACGAAGATAAACTCATGCACTCATTGTACTGATTATTGAATCCGTCCTTATTCTTATTCATTTTATCGATACATGAAAAATAATTCTCCCAATAAATTCCATTTATTCTTTTACTGGAATAGCTGTAACGACAAAGGTTATACTGTGCCTCCATCTTAGCTGAATAAGCACTATGCTGTATAAACATATCTTGGCATAAGCTCGGCTCAACTCGTGTAATTTGCATGGTTCCTGAGGGAACATCTGCAATAGAGACTTGTAAATTCAATAGACTTAACATTAATACATAAATAGCTTTCATCCGCTAATCCTTGGGTAGTTTCTTTCCATCTTAGCTTAGTTGAGCTTATTTATTTGGTTTGAAGATTAATTTTACAGATATGTCTAAATTTTAGACAGTTTTTTTACAGAATTCTCTTCAAAATCCTAACTATTTTCTTTTAAAAATCCGATAGTTAGAAAATGATAGCTAAGATCACCCTTATTTTAACCTTTCTAAACTTTATCAATATCGCCCATGGACATATTTATAAGTCATGTGAGGTAGAATTTATTTCACACCTTAGTCGAATCCAACAAAGTCAAAAAGTCTCAAATCAATTTCTTAATATTTGGAGTTCAGATTTTTCACCTGCTCAGTTTTATAAAGAGCAACTTATGAATAAGAATCTCACCCTTCAAATTGAAACACTTGAAGAGTTATCACAGTTAATTTTAAAAGATGAACTTTTTTTAAAAAACTATATTTCTCTTTTTAATTTTTTATTCACAAAAAATAAGCTCTTTAAAGATATTTATCTAGATCTCTCTTACAAGGTCAATAATTTTTATAAATTGGCCTATGACACTTCTCTTGATAAAGCTTATTATACATTTAATGCTTCCCCTGAGAAACTAAGGCTTGTTGAAGATATCCTATCCAATGATACACTATCCTCACAGCTGAAAATACATTATAGGGAAATCTTTTTAACTAATAATATCACAGCCAATGAGTTACAACTCATAAAAGAGAGCCTAACTCAAGCCCAACTAGCAAATAATTTTCAGGATATAAAAGAATACCTAGGTTTTTTATCTCTAAATGACGATGCATTTCGGTTGAAGGGAATAAAAGAAATTACCAATATTTTTAATTCGAGTTATAAGCCCTCTAAAGTCTCTCTTTATTTTGCAAAATCTCCTTCAAAACAGTTTCTCTCACTTAAATATAAAGTAAAATCATATGAAGAAAATATTTATGTTAAAAATGTTTTTAAGGAACAAGAACTAAAAGGCAAACTTTCTAATGATGATCTAGTGAAGATTAGAAACAATTCTCAAAAACAAGCTTCTGTTTTCAGAAATCTTCTCACACGCTGTGGTAAAACTGGTGGAAAAACATCCCCTGGAGCTGCAGAAAAGTTTGCTAAGTTTAAATTAGGATTAATGCTTACACTCAATCCAACAATGTATGTTTCCACAAACTATGATAAAAAAGACACTGACCCTTATTTCTGGGAAAAGCTTGGTCACGAATTAGCAATGGGTCTAATGTTTACAATTGTTGGAAATAAAATTTATACAAATAATAACACATCTTTTTTTACTAAATACTTAGATGGTTTTTGGAAATTTAGCCTACTAGGCCTTACAGAAACCACATCATACGATTACTTGTTTGGCGAAAAATCAATGGCCAGACATTTAAAGTCACTTTATGGAACTGGTTCATTTTCCAAATCTGAAGTTGAAGTAGAAATGGTCAAAATGCTCTCTTCAGAGGACTTCAGCACTGAGCTAAAAAAACTTACTGATTTTCTAGATGATCACAAAAAAGATAACAATCTTAAAAATTTTCTTGAGAAACATTTTACAGGAACGAAATCGAGAGATGCCACAAAGCTCACCATCGAAGACCTGCAATCCATTGAGGGTCGTGAGTTCTTAATGGAGCTTGTCGCCGAAAGAATCTATTTAATGAATATGGGTGAATGGAGTATCTTTCAAACAGGCAACAAAGGGTATGATAGGTGGCTGTTCTATAATTCTAGAAATTTGCTTTTTGATATAAAGGGCCTCGCTCTCAATCTTGCAATTTTCGAAATGATGTGTACTGAACCTTTTGGCCGAGTTGGTTCGTGGGCAGCCATCTTATCAATGGTTTTTACAGACTATTATCTTAGCGGTAGTTTAACTTATCAATTTAGGCGAGAGGCCATTAATCAATAGTCTTCATAAAATGAAGATGGAAATCTTCAATTAAATCTCTTTCTTTTGTTGTGTGCATTTTATCCAAAGTTATATAAGTAGTTGGACTCATTCCACAAGGATTCGTTTTACTTACTTCTTCAAACATATTTTTGTCATAAACTAAGTTTAGAGCAAGTCCATGTTCAGTAACAAAGCGTCTAAGCCCCACACCAATTGAAGCCAATTTTTTACGCTCATACCACACACCCATCAATTTTTTTGCTGCCATAACACCATCTAATTTGTACGTGTCCTTTAAAACATTTTTCACAGTTTTCAACATCCAGCACATATGAGTTTCAAGTGTGTACTCACTATTAATTGCTACGATTGGATAAAAAATCCACTGCCCTGGATAGTGGAATGTTATTCCTCCTCCACGATGGATATTGTACACAGGATACTTTAACTCACTGATGAGACTCTGATCGAAATCAACGAGATCCTTTGCTCCTCTCTCATTGCCTCTTCCAATTGTAAAACAATGAGGGTGATTACAAAAAATATAAATTTTTAACTTTTTATGAGTTGAGATATACGCTTGTGCTTTTCTTTGAAATTCGAGAAATAGGCCATAATCCCAATTCCATTTTTTTACTATTAAAATATTATCTTTTATTAAGTAATCTAAATCATCAGAGATTTCAAAATCAGAAAATTCAGCCTTAGTTATTTTATCCATTCTATCTTTTTGTCTAGTTTACTATTTAAATAATCTAAGTAATCTGCCGCTTTGTAAGAACTTCTTACCATTGGTCCTGAAGCAACAAAATCAAATCCAATATCTTGTGCAATTTTTTTTAAGTGATCAAACTCTTCTATTTCATAATATCTTTGGACTTCTAGATGGGCCAGTGTTGGTCTTAAATATTGTCCAAAAGTTATAATTTTAACCCCTGCATTTTTAAGATCAATCATTGCCTCTATCAGCTCTTCTTTTGTCTCACCTAGTCCAACCATAAGTGAGGTTTTGGTAGCGATGTCGGGATAATTTTCAGCGTAAAATTTTAACGCATTTATTGTTTTATCATACCCTGCTCGTCTATCTCTAACCTGATGGGTAAGCCTCTTAACCGTCTCTAGGTTTTGTGCAATCACAAATGGCTTAGATTGAGCTAATGTATGCATATGTTCTTCAACGACAGAAAAGTCAGGTATCAGGACTTCAACTTTTACCTCAGGATGATCTACAGCTATCTGCTTAACGACATTTGCAAAGTGACCTGCACCATAATCATCTAAGTCATCTCTATCTACACTTGTCACAACTAAGTACTTCAACCCCATGACATCAACCATTTCTGATGCTTTTTTTGGCTCATCCAGGTCTAAAAGGCCTTTTGGATTTCCCGTTTTTACATGACAAAACTTACAGGCCCTGGTGCAAGTATCTCCAAGAATCATCATCGTCGCTGTTTTTCGATCCCAACATTCTCCAAGATTTGGACATTTGGCCTCTTCGCAGACAGTGAATAAATTCTTACTTTTAAGAGATTTTTTGATCTCTAAATAGTTATCGCCCTTAGGAATTTTTGCCTTGAGGTGTCTAGGCTTTCCACTTAAATTTTTCTTACCATATTTTGTAAATTGAGTTGTAGTCATAGGCTTTAATTATCACGAAATGATTTATTAATCTAGACTTCCAATGAGATTTGCTATGCGGCTTTGCGTAATTTGACTCGATCATCTCTAATTTCAATACAAACTTTTAAATTATCAATATTTTGTTCGCAAAATTCTGATAAAATATCTAAAAACAAATAATTATCATCTTGTCTGCTAACAATAAATTCTGTCGCAATACGGTTTTTGAATGGTCCCCAGTTTTCAGGTATTTGCAAGACTTTGTTGTGCTCATTTCTTATGACATAGCACCTTAGCTTAGCATCATAATTGGCCATTATTTCTACGTGAGCGCTACGTAGAAAGTTGACATCAACAACATGATCCACCTGTTCACCATCAAGTGTTTCTTGAACCATTTTTGATATAAAATCTATTTCATTTCCCATCATTTAACTTATCGACCTTTTACTGACTAATATTTAATCTTCTAATGCATTTATTGGTATTAATGAGTCATGGAAAGTTTTAATATTAGAAACCTCTGATATTTTCCATGTTTCCCCATCCTTAATTAAGCTTGCGACTTTCTTAACCTCAGACTGAAATTCTTTTTTATCTTCAAGTACAACATCGTACTTGATGACATAGGTAAGTGAGCACTTTTCACCTTCACAATTTTTATTCGAAATTTCTAATTTAGGACTTCTAACCTTACTTAAATCAACAAAGGAGTTAAACTCTTCATCAGATAGTGTATTAATATGCTCAAGCATCTTTCCAGTTGTATAGGTTTCAAAATAGTCTCTATCGACCTTTTTAGAAGTTATATCAGTGATATACATACGCAATAAGCCCTCTGGTGTTTTTGCATCTTCTTGACAAGAAACAAACATAATTAGCAAACTTAAAATAATTAAAACTCTCATATTAAAAACTCCGGTTTATATCCCATTTGATCAACAATTTCGTAAAAATTTTTCCAATCTAATTTATCTATATCTTCCTTTCTCTTCGACGTTTTAAACCTAAAACCATAGTTTAAATTGTTTTTTGTCTTACTAACGATAAAACATGCCTGGGTAAATAGTAGATCCTCAAACTCGATTTCTAATGAATACATTCCTTTCAAATTGACACCCTCATTAAGTCTTACAAAGCATCCCTCTGAGCTCCAGTTTGTTAGTTGACCTGAGGCAATAAGCTCCTCGCCCTTATAAAGTTTAATATTCATTTTCTTTAGCATAGGTTCAAATAAATTCGATTCTGAAAACAATGGATTATAGTAAGACTCATCCTTATCAACTGTATAAAATTGATAAATATAAAAAGAGATAGATAAATAGAAAAATAAAATCATTAAATTAAGCTTAGAGAAATCCTCAGTTAAATTAATAATCGACATGACAAGGACGATAAATATACTCAACCGATAGAGTTGTACGCCTAAATTCGTAATTCGATATAAATTATAAATTGTAAACAGGCCTAGTATGGTAAAAGGTATATTTGCTAATAAGAAAGCTTTAAACATAGGTATATTTAAAACACTTCCTGTATTTATATAGAGATCTTGAAAATAAACAAAGATAAATGAAAATAGAATAAATAGTATCGCATTCCATATAACTGCACTTCTATAAATTATTTTTAATTTCAAACTATGCTTCTCCCCAAGTTTCTATATAATAGTATTATGTTAGAAAAAATTGAAATAAACAATATGTGTATTTCTTGTGACTCATGCAGAGTTATTTGTCCAGAAAACTCTATATTAACAGATGGAACTATCTATGCAATTGATCAATGGAGCTGCACAAGATGTGGACTTTGTCTTGAAATTTGCCCAACCGAGGCAATAAAACTAAAGCCTAGCTAATTTCATCAAATTTATCTCGATAAAATATACCGACTTTATTGCTCTCAATCATCTCACTTGCATCTAGGACTATTGATTTTTTTTGACTTGTTATTCTTGCATCATCAAGGTTTATAAAATCTTTCGACTTATACCCACTTTCATAATTATTCTCTTCAATAATACTTTTATTTTTAAGTAAAAACTTATAAAACAATGAGTTCTTTTCTTTTAATACCTCATACATAGATTGATGATATCTTTTTAAAGTTCCAAAATCCCAATATTCAAAATCTCTAAATTCGACAAACTCAATTTTTGTTTTATTTGGTTTAGCAATAGATTCAAAAAAGGAAGATTTGCCTGGATATTTATCGAGCTTATCAAGATTTATAATAGACATTCCTGTATAAGTTTGTGCAAAAGTTCCCTCTGACACCTCATTATTTTTAATAATACCTTTTAAAAAATGATTTTCTATATCTAGAAAACTATATCCGTCGCTCTGATTTACTTCGTAGGTATATAGAACAATATCTTTATCATGAAGATGAGAAATTGAATTCTCAACGATATTTTCTTTAAACATCAAAAACTGATCAGAATTTATAACAAGTAAATTACCATGATAATTTAACGATTTTGCTAGATTATGAATTGCTCCACCAATATCGAGGGGCTCGTTTTCGATAATCAGATTTACACCTTCGAATGAACTTTCTTTCGACTTTATGAACTCTTTTATTATTTCATAATTATTATATAGATTAATATGAATGCTAGCTTTCGGAGCCATTTCTTTAGCATAAAGGACTTCTAACTCAAGAATTGTCTTTTCAAAGATAGGCCATATCACCTTAGGTAGAATGGTTCCAATATTACCCATTCTTGTACCTTTACCTGCAGCAAGAATAAGAACATGATCAACTTGCATAATAAGTCTCAAGGAGAAGTTTTCTTAAACTTGAATATTCTTCTTTTCCAGTCATACAAGTTCTTATTTTTTCCATGGCAAAACCAATATATTTTATATATCTCACATCTTTTCTTGTTTCATGGATATAAGAAAAGCTTCCAATCGCCTTAAAGACCCTCTGTAATAACATATCATCATATAGTTTCATAAAGTTCGAAAATGTTTTTTGCCCATGAATCTTTTCATCTAAGTTTTCATAATAATATTGAATTAATCTTTCTTTATTTCGTGGATCAATAGCGTAATAACAATCTTCTAGAACTGAAACTAAATCATATTGAGGAATGCCCATTCTGGCATCTTGAAAATCGATGACAATATACTCCCCATCTTTAACCATAATATTTCTAGAATGAAAATCTCGGTGAGTTGGCACCATTTTCTGCTTTGCAAGTCTCTCACACACAGGCTTAAATTCATCAACAACATTTTTCATAATATTTTCATCTGTAATATTTAAAAACTTTTTAAAATAATAGCCAACCGTAAATTCTATTTCATAATTAAGTTTTTTAAAATCAAATGATTCGTTAAATAAGCTAGAGTCTTTTGTTCTTTTTTCTTCAACACTATGAATTTTTAATAATACATCTATGATTTTTTTATAAACTTCATACTCTTCCTCCAAACTATTTATTGCTGACAGTTTTTGCAACAAAGTTTGATTTCCTAGATCTTCTTGCAGCATATACCCTTTAAAAAGATTCATATCAAATATTTTTGGAACACGAACCTTATTCTCTTCTAAAAAATGTTGAATATTTACAAAGCTATTTCTTTCAAGTTCACTTGGATTATCAAGACATGCGACAAATGTTTGCTCATTTGTAAACAATCGATAATACCTTCTCGTTGAAGCGTCACCAGTTAATCTTTCAATTTTATTTAAATTAATATCTGAACGACCCAATCTTTCTTTACTGTTTTTAAATAACTCTTCCATAAATAATCGCTCTGATACTTCCGGTTTCATCTTTATCCTTTTATTTTATTTATAAAGCTATAGAAGCTTCTTGATGATCCACTATGTTTTCTTGTGATGCTTGAATTAGATGCATTATTAATAAGAAAAGCCTTAAAGAGCGCCTCTTCTCTTGAAATAGACTGTATATCACCAATTTGAATTGCAAAATCAAGAGAGTTTCTATTTTTTATTTGTAACCATGATAGGTATTCATCCGTTTCGATTCCTACCCTCTTAAGTAAATAAAATGCCCATTTATGTATTTCGACTTTATCAATCGTACTAATTCTAAGTAATGCAAGCATTCTTTCCGTAGAGATATTTCCTGTTGGAATAACAAATGACTTATTATAAATATTTTTCTCAGACCTAATTAATTCATAAGCGATAAGACAGTATAATATTGTTTCATTCTTTATATATTTCTCAAGTAGACTCGTTGATAAAAATATTTTTCGACCTGGCAATGAAAAATGAAAGGGGATTTTAGATTCGATAATGTGAAATTTTGGTTCAATGAATTTTTTAAAAAAAAGTTCATTATTCTCTACAATTTTTGTCACAATCGAGTTTAGATATTCAGCATTTTGATATCCAATTTCCACTTGATCATTTCGATATTGATCAAGATATATTTTCTCAAAACTCATCAAGTGTTCGATATAGTCTGTATTTGAAAACTCCTTATAGCCGATGAGCTCAACTTCCTCAGGATCTTCAACATTATTAGTAAAGTTAAACGAAGAGCACCCAGCGAACGATAATGTTAAAACAAGTAAAAATAAGTAAAATTTAAAGTTCATTTTTGTCCCAAAAAAAAAGCAGATCTTAAAAGATCTGCTTCTATATTATCATAATTTTTTTTTAAATCGCTACATTTCTGTGTTTGCAACATCTCTTGAATCTATCACTGGTGTGTAGATTGTAAACCCAGCAAAAATTCTATTTGGGTTTTTAATAAGTGGTTTATTATTATCCCATATGTTTTTCCAATATTTCTGAGTTCCATATGTTGTATTCGAAATTAGACCTAATGTATCTCCTGTTTTAATTAAATAAGGATTTCCACTTGGGTTCCATTCGAACTTTTGGTCAGGCTCTATATAAGACAAAACCATTCCTTCTGTCAGAGTATATGATGAATTCAGAGCACTTCGATTTTGATTCGCAATCTCTCTCCACCTCTCATAATCCCCATAAATTTTAAAGGCAACAATCATTAATGTTTCACCTTTTAGAACTGTATAAGAACCAGTCCCACCACCTTGACTAATTTCTAAAGGTGAAGTCTCACTTGCTGGCTCGTTAAACATTGCAGCTTCTTGATCCTGAGCTGGTGTCTCTTGGCCCTGAGCTGGTTCTAGCTCTTCTGCAAATCCATCATTAAAAGCGACACTCTCTTCACTCGCAGCTGGTGCCTCTGTCTCATCAGCAAAAATATCTGAATCATCAGCGAACTCATCGCCAAATGCCATCTCAGTACCTGCTTCTTCACTTTTAACTTCGTTCTTAGATTTTGATCCAGAACAAGCAACTAAACTTGATAATAAAAACAATGATATTAAAATTTTCATACTAAAACTCCCAATGAATACAATTTAATTGTATATAAGTTCTAGTAATTTATCGGCAGGGAAAATTATTTCATAAACAAAAATTAATACTGGTAAAACATTTCCTGTTGATCAATTGTCTCATGTATTCTCTTTACGAGTCGATCAAAATGTTCTTCGTTCTCCAAGAAGTCTAGATCGTCAGTTTCAACGATTAGAGACTTACCTTTATCATAATTATCAAACCACTCATTATAATAACCATTTAACTTTGTTAGGTAATCAACTGGGATAGCTTGTTCATAATCTCTTCCACGAAGAGTAATTCTTTCAAGAAGTTTTGGAACTGATCTTTTTAAAAAGATCATAAGTGTGGGTGCACTTAAGTAAGTAATCATTGATTCATAAAGTGTACAATACGTTTCGTAATCTCTTGCATCAAGATCACCTTGCTCAAAAAGTGCTCTTGCAAATATATTTGCATCTTCATAAATTGATCTATCTTGAATCGCAGATGATGAACCATTTTCAATTATTTTATGTGTATTAAATCTATGATTTAGAAAATAAACTTGTAGAGGAAAACTCCATCTTGCCATGTTTGTATAAAAATCGGCTAGGTAAGGATTGTCTTGAACAGATTCAAAGTGTGGTCTCCACCCTAATCTTTCAGATAGCTTTTTTGTTAGTGTCGTTTTTCCTGATCCAATATTTCCAGCAACAACTACGAACATTTTACTAGAACCACTAGATAGCTGACTATACGCTTCCAAACTCATCAAAACCCCCAATATCTTGTGTGACTTCATTCGTATCAAAAATTGAGTTAATGAGTCAAATATCAAAATTATTTTTTTTAAACTTTCATGTGTTTAAGAGAGTTTACCTATTGTCTTTGCTCTAATAAGATAGATTAATGAGAAAGTGTACCGACTATTTATTTGTAAATTTAATCTGTTTATTTGTGTGTGCACTGCCTTATTCCTCTGTTATTTCCCAAGATCTCTTAGATGATATTAATGCCCAAACGACTCTTGGAGATAATGCTGGAACTTTCTCTGAAACAGTTAAAATTATTTCAAGATCAGGAAAAATATTTATCCTCTCAAATTCAAATCAGATGCTCAATAAAGGCGATTTCATAACACTCATCTTAAAAGAAGATAAAGGTCCTATTGCAAGAGCAGTTGTTGCAAAAACTCATGATGGAAATGCCGGAATTAAAGCCCTTAAAGTCTACTCATTAGCCCGCTGGAAAGCTCTTAGAAAAGATTTAGATATTGATATTAAAAAAGGTGATGACTCTTCTCTTTTCAAGAAGAAGGTTGAGAACAACGCAACGACAAATGATAGACCAACGATTGAGAATGAAGAAGACTTATTCAATGATACAGTAATTCTTGAAGATTCGAATGGTTTTTATAAAGATAAAAGACATATAAAACCTGATAACGTTGTTAGTGCTGGATGGGATCAATATAGTTTTGTCTCTGATGTTGATCAATCAAAATTTGTTGGAAATCAGTGGAACTTTGCATGGGCCTTTCAATTCGCTGATAATTATTGGATTGAAGGTTTATATGGAAATACAACAATTGATGGATTTCCAGATGATTCATTTCAAACTGTTATTAATAATTTTACAGCTAGAGTTAAATACACATTTAAAGCACCACTTTATTCTTATTTTATTCCCTATATCGGTATTCAATCTTATCAAGTCTCATCTCCTGAAGCAGGTATTCCTGTCTCAGATACAGATGCTGCGAAAGAAGTTGCTCAGCGAGAAAATGATACCTTAAACAAACTTAGACAAACAAACTTAGTCGTTGGTGTCACAGTTTTAAGACGCTTAGTTCCTGGTTGGTTCTTAAAAGCTGATCTTGGGACAGATATTCTAAGTTTTGGATTTGCCATTGAATTTTAATCTTGTAATCATTCTATTTTTTTTCATCTTATCCTGTGGTCATAAAACAAGGCCTAAAGCTCCATCAAAATCTATTAAATACGATATTGAAAAGCAATATATTAAATCTTTTCAAAAGCCTGGAGAGAAAAAAGATTCTAAGAAGAAAAAGAAATGAGCCTTATAATTGCAACGGGCACTAATCTAAATAATAAATTAGAGAATCTTCATCAAGCAAAAACCTTATTATCAGAAAAATTTGAGTTCATTGCAGAGAGTAGTATTTATACATCTGCGGCCATCGAGTATTTAAATCAACCTGATTTTTATAATCAAGTTCTTGAGTTTAAAACCCCAGAACTAACACCTTCAACAATATTGACGATCATTCTTGAAATAGAAAAGCTTATGGGGCGTGTTCGTGTTATCGATAAGGGACCCAGAATCATTGATATAGATATTATTTTTTTCGGCTTAGTTGAAATTTCATTACCCGACTTAATAATTCCGCATCCCGCATGGAGTCAAAGAAGTTTTGTGGTCAAACCTCTGCAACAGTTACCCTTCTATCAAACTTTAAAAAAACATTTTATAATTCCAACTGAATTTAATAATATTGCAACTCCTATTTAAAAAGGATTTAAAATGGATTTTAATCTATCAATTGAACAAAAAGAAATTTTTGAGTTAGCCTCAAAGTTTGCAAAAAATGAGATGATACCAGTTGCCGCAAAATTTGACCACGAAGGAGTTTTTCCAACAAACATTATTAAAAAAGCTTGGGAAATAGGTTTTGTTAACACATGTATCCCTTCAGAGTATGGTGGTAATGGATTTTCTCTTCTTGATGCTGTCACCATTGGAGAAGCTCTATCCTATGGCTGCATGGGAATGCATACATCTATTATGTGTAATGATCTTGCTCTGACTCCAATTGTTATTGGAGGATCCCATGAACAAAAGGAAAAATTTCTTAGACCCTTTACCGAAAAACCACTTCTTGCGTCATTTTGTTTAACTGAACCAAATAATGGCTCAGATGCTGCTGGAATAAAATCAAATATTAAAAAAGATGGTGATCACTATATTTTAAACGGTGAGAAAATGTGGATTACAAATGCTGGATATGCAGATTTGTTTGTCGTTTATTGTACAATTGATTCAAACTTAAAGCATAAAGGAATTTGTGCAATCATTGTTCCTGCCAATCTTCCTGGAATTGAAGTTGGAAAAAAAGAAGAAAAAATGGGACAAAATTGCTCTGACACAAGAGGGATTAAATTTACAAATGTAAAAGTACCTATAGAAAATTTATTGGGTGGTGAAGGAAAAGGTTGGGAGATTGCTATGAAAACTCTTGATCACTCTCGTCCATTAGTTTCTGCAATAGCTCTAGGAGGGGCACAACGTGCACTCGATCTTTCTATAAGTTATGCAAAAGAGAGAAAACAATTTGGTGTAGAAATTGCAAAACATCAAGCGATACAATTTATGCTTGCTGATATGGCGCAAAAAATTGAAGCATCAAGATTACTTATTCAAAAAGCTGCATGGCTTGCTGATAATGGAAAAAATAATACTCTCGTTGCTTCTACAGCGAAAGCATTTACAGCGGATTCGTGTATGCAAATCACGACAGATGCTGTACAAATATATGGTGGTTATGGTTATTCAAAAGAGTACCCTGTTGAAAAGCTTATGCGTGATGCAAAGCTTATTCAAATATATGAAGGAACAAGTCAAATACAAAGATTAGTAATAGCAAGAGAGTTATTAAAAAATTAATATAAATGAAGGAGTATTAAATGAACATTTTTGTTTGTGTAAAACAAGTTCCGGACACGGAGACAAAAGTTCAGCCAAATGGTGCGGGAACTTTTATTGAAACAAGTTCAATCAAGTGGATTATGAATCCTTATGATGAATTTGCAGTTGAACAAGCTCTATTAATTAAAGCGGCGAATCCAGCAGCAAACATTACAGTTGTGAGAGTTGGTGGTGTTAAAGATACTGAAGCACTTAGAACTGCTATGGCCATGGGTGCTGATGAGGCGATTTTGGTTGAAGCTGAAGATAATCTAGATTCATATTCAATTGCGAAGGCCATTAAAGGCGCAATTGATAAATCAGGAAAAACTGCTGATCTTCTTCTTTGTGGTAAACAAGCTATTGATGACGATTGCCTTCAAGTTCCTCAAGTTCTTGCGACAATGATGAATCTTCCATCAGTAACTGTTATCGTTGGATTTGAACAAAGTGGAGAAGCCATCACAGTAAAAAGAGAAATTGAAGGTGGTGCACTTGAGATTTATAACTTAAATACTCCATGTATTTTAGCGACAAATAAAGGTATCAACACTCCAAGATATGCTTCTCTACCAGGAATTATGAAAGCAAAGAGAAAGCCAATGCAACAGTTTTCACTAGCTGATGTTGGTGTTTCAGATGCTGACAGAAGAGTTGTTTATTCAGGCTTTGCGCTTCCTCCAGAAAAACCAGCTGGTAAGAAATTTGATGCAATGGACGATGCTGCTTCTGCAGGAGTTGTTGCTGAAGTCGTTGGTCTTTTAAGAACTGAAGCAAAAGTTATCTAATTAAAAAAGGAATAATAAAATGGCAAATATACTTATATTTTCTGAAACAAATAAAGGTAATGTAAAACCAGTTACATTAGAAATTTTAGGAAAACTAAATGGACAAAATGCTGAGGTTGCCGTTATCGGTGATTTATCAGATGAGCAAGTTAAAGTTTTAGCATCATATGGTGCGGCTAAAGTTCATAAATTAAAAGGTGCAAACCTAGATAAATATTCACCAGAAGGTTATGCAAATGCTCTTCATGGATTTATTAAATCTGGTAATTTTGACTATGTTATGACTGGTGCAACTTCACTCGCAAAAGATATGGCCCCAAGACTTGCGACTATGTTTGATGCAGGACTTGCTTCTGACTGTGTAAACTTCTTATTTGAAGGTGATACTTTTCACGGAACAAGACCACTTTTTGCAGGTAAATGTCTTGCAAAAGTTAATCTTCAAGGTCCAAAGCCACATTTTGTAACAGTTAGACCAAATGCACTTGGACTTCCAGCGACACCAACAGCTGGTGCTGGTGCAGCAAGTGATGCAAGTGTTGAAGCTGGTGAAATTAGAGCTGCAATCAAAGAAATTATTGCTTCTGCTTCTGAAAAAGTTGATTTAACAGAGGCAAATATTATTATCTCTGGTGGAAGAGCAATGAAGAACTCTGAGAACTTTGCTGTTCTTAATACAATGGCAGATGTCATTGGTGCAACAGTAGGTGCTTCCCGTGCTGCTGTTGATTCAGGCTATGCTTCGCCAGATATGCAAGTTGGACAAACTGGTAAAACAGTTGCTCCATCGCTTTATATTGCTTGTGGAATCTCAGGTGCGATTCAACATTTAGCAGGAATGAGAACATCGAAGGTAATTGTAGCAATCAATACTGATCCAGATGCTCCAATCTTTACAAAGGCAGATTACGGTATTGTTGGAGATTTATTTAAAATCGTTCCAATAATGACTGAAGAATTTAAAAAGATTTTAGGTTAATAAAGTGCCAGGACTTTTCAAAAGTCCTGGCCTTATCTCTAGGTTCTCATGAGGGAAAAGTTTTTAGGATTACTTGCATTTATAATTATTAGATTCATTGGTGCAACTCTTAGGTATAAACTTCATTTTAAATCAGAAGAAGATAAAAAAATATTTTATAGTTATTATAATCAAAAAAAACCAACACAAGACTCAAAGTATCTTCTCGCATTTTTTCACCAAGACGAGTTATGTCTTCTCAATTTTTTTAGAAATAGAAATATGTCAGTTTTAATTTCCATTTCAAAAGATGGAGAGATTATGAATAATGCAGCAAATCTCTTGGGGTATAGACCTGTCAGAGGATCATCTTCAAAAAAAGCAGTCTCAGGCCTCATCGCTGCTATAAAAAAAGTAAAAGCTGGCTATAAGATGGCCTTCGCCGTGGATGGACCTAGGGGGCCAATTTTTGAAGTTAAAGAAGGAATATGTGCAGTGGCCAAAAAAACTGAAACAGTCATTATTCCAGTCAGAGCAATTGCGAGTTCACAAAAAGTTTTTGAGAGATCGTGGAATAAAGCGAAATTTCCATATCCGTTTTCCAAGATTGATATGTATTTTGCTCCAGCAGATATTTATTCAAAAGAAGATCTCGAAAAGACACTTATAAACCTTGGCTCAAACTAAGGATTAAGACATCCATCAATATCCTTTGAAAATGCTGAATTTCTTCTAATCCATCCTACCGTATGCCTATTAGTATCTCTTACTCTCAGTTTTGTACTTGTACTTTGTGAATAATCAATAAGTACTTTGAGACCTGGTTGTAGAAAGCGTTCATAGTTTTCAAGATTTTTATCGCTATAAACAAAAACAATATCACCAACTAGTTCAGCTTCTTTCTCTTCACACTCTCTTTGCTTTTTCTCGAAAAGTGCTTTTTCTCTTTTCTCATCTTCGAGCTTTTTCTTTTGATATTTTTTCAATTCAACATCTTTTTTATTATTAAGTTCAATTGATTTTAGATCAAATGTTGAATCATCTAAAACACTTGTAACTGAATCTTTTAATTCATTAATCTCACTCAAAACTGCAAGATTAGAATATTTAGAGTTTATGTTTTTACATTGAATGAGAAAATCTTTATACTCTTGACAGTTCTCATTCTCAAGCAGTTTTTGAATTCGTACATTGTTTTCAATTAGATCCTCTTCTACACTAGCAATTAATTTCTCAATATCTTTAGTACTTAGACCTTTATATTTTTTATCAGTATATGCACTATTTATCATTTGCAAGAGACCGTGAGCTGATAGTTTCAATTTACTATCTCTGGACACGTTAAGAACATAATTATCAATATCTCCCAATAAATATTTATTTTCTTTTTTAGAAAATCTTTTCTGTTGAAGCTTAATCAGTTTCTCAAAGCCATCATCCAGTCCATTTGATTTAATATATGCTAACAATAATTTCTTATCTTCTGGATACTTGTTTGACTGAGCTTTTGTTTTATCAATATCATTTGAAACTAATAAATTATTTTGATTTGTAATATCAGCATAAGCCCAAGCTAACTTTAAATAACTCAACTTAACTTGATTTGTTATAAATTCTGGACTAATTCCAGGAATTTTTGATTCTAAATATTTAAGACAAGGTGACTTTACATCTCGAACAAAAACATCTCTATTTAGTACCTCTTCTGATCGTTTAATCTTATCTCTAAAATCTGACATCAATGGAGAATTCTTTTCAAAGTTCTTACTAATTTTTGAAAGATAAAAGTTTAATAAATCGATTGTTTTTTTATAATCTTCTGAAGTTAAACTTTGCTCAGACAACATACTCACGAGTTTATCATAAGCAATCAAAGCTCCATCATATGAACTTATATTTCTCATCTCTTCTTTTATATATTCGAAAAGATCTCGTATTTTTTGATTTCCTTTTCTATCTAATATTAACTTAACAGCTCTCTCTTTCTCACTAAGATTTAAATCATTAGTTGATGTTACGAGCATCTTTACTCTTGACCACTTCTCATTTAAATTCTCATAAACGCCCTTACTCGAATTTACAATTTGAAAACGCGCAGAGTCCCTATATAAATTTATGTTTTTAACGTTAAGACTTGAAATTTCATTTTGATACAAATCTACTAAATCATAGAATTCTTCATTTTGCGCTATGTCGAGATTCTTACCCTCATCTAATGCTGAAAGCATTACCGTATGAAGAACTGACAATCGATGCTCTCGTTCTATATCATCATTTGAGTTTTTAATTTTCTCCACCTGTTGTTTTATAAATATTTCAATTTCTTCACTACCACTATTAAAGATTGAATCTATATCTTTTGTGACATCTGAAAGAACATTTTGTTTCATTTGTTCAAGTTGTATTTTTTCTAGAACTAACGACTGTGCTTGAAGCAATTGCACTTGATCAAGTTGAAGTTTTTCAATTGCATCAAGCCTCTTCTCTATACCTCCAATTCGAAGGTTAATATTTTTTAATCCAGGATTAATTTCATTAAGTTTCTCATTAATTTCCTTAATTCTTAGATTAACCTCAGAATTTTGAACATGGCCTGCATTCTCTGCTGAATCATCAGTAAAGTAATCAATAACTCCACTTATAATTCTCGTACCAACCCCAAACCCAACCCCTGCAGTTATCGCTTGCCCGAAAGGATTTTTAGTAAAAAACTTTTTCGTTGAACCCCAAATTCCACTAAAGGAATTGAAGCAAAAAGTAAGGAGTAGTATTGATAGTATTATTTTGTGGTTAGTTTTCATAATCTATTTATCGGCTAAGTTCTTATATCAAAAACTAAAGTTAGACTTAATAATACTTATTTAGGTTTATAATTTTATAAGTTCACCGATAAATTTATCGACTATACAACTGGAGACTATATGAAATTCTTAATTGCTCTTATTTTTATTAATCTTTCTGTTTATGCTGGTATTGCTGACTACAATAATTGCATGGAAGGTACTAAGCAGTTTAGACAGTCAGAAAACATCAAACTCTCTTTTGAAACAGTTGACTCATATTACTTTGAACCTAAATATTTTGGTAGGAGTTTTAGTGATGAGTTTACGGATAATAAAATTCAAAATATATGTCTAAATGAAGATTTTCAAAATTCATACGTTTCAAAATTTTCTTGTACAAAAAAATTCACAAACAAGTTTATTCATAAGAATATTTCAAAATCTAACAAAAACCAAGTTTTATGGGATTCCAAGAATAGTCTTGCCATTGATAGCAGTGCTTATTTTAATTATTGCTCCCTTGAGCATTCTAACTCACATAAAATTGATCAAACTCTTAACTGCTTAATGTCTACTCAGTCAAGACTTAAAGTCGCTCAGGACATATCTGGTGATCTTGGATCTCATTTTTTCAAGGGCTTAGATTCTTCATATCTCATAAATCTTTGTCAAAACGAACAATACCTTGAACTTATTACTAATCCTGCACATGTGAGTATAAGAAATTGCTATGCACAAAAAGTGAATAACTTCCATCTATCAAATGCTGTTAAGTATATTAATTTAGAAAAATTTCCAGAGATTAGTAGAATTCTTAGTACAAGCAATCTTCGAGCCCAAGACAGAGATCTATTGCCTTTAGCAATTTCCATATATCATGCTTGCGCTAATGAGAAATTACGAGAGATACCTCTGCATAAGTATTATGCTAACAAGGGCTTTCTAAAGTGTTTAAATATTTCTGATCACAATGAACCAGTAGATACTAGAGAGAAAATTTGTGCAAGCATTATGGATGCTTCAGAGCTTGACTTAATTGTAAATGCTCCGATAGTAAAGATGCCTTCTGATAATTCTCATATTTCAAATTCTGAAGTTGTTGAAGATAAATCATTTTTTGGTTCAATTTGGGACAGTCTATTTGGCTCCTCTGAAGTTAAAAGCGAATAATATTATTCGCTTTTAATCTGATATTTTGCATCTAGTCTAGAACATATTACTCTCTATCACTTAATTATATTTATAAGTTAAAATGACTAATGCACTCGGTATTTAAGTTTTGTTTTATTTTAATATTTTTTCTCTCTTGTAACCAAGGTCTAAAAGGTGTCCAAGAACACTCTCATGGGCAGTTTCTTATTGATTCAAAAAGATATTTAGAGGCGATAGATTATTTAGAAAGAGACCCTAAATCTAATAATGATTTACTTATTGACGCCTATATTGGAGCTAGTGGGTTTGAGCTTCTCCCCTTTTTAATTAAAATTAGTCGAGTTCCTTTCAATACAGAAAGAGGAAACTTACATCTCCTAGAATATCTGAATAAGTTAACTCATCATTTTAAATCTATGAATAATTTAAATACATCATACATTATTAAAGCGATGAATCGCTTAAATTCTAAAACATCTCAACACCAAGAAAGAAATAATTTTAAAAAAGGATTACTTAATCTCTATACGATTTTTAGTTATTTTAAACTTATGACCTCAAGTTTTGTTCCTAAAATCATATTTGATGAAGAAAATCAAAAAGTACTTCTCCTCACAGACGAAGAGAATTTTCTCTTACTTTCCTATTATGAAACTATTATAAAGAATAGTTTCGAGGCCTTCTTAAACCTTAGAGCCTCATACCCGACAATTAAGAAATTTTTCTTTAATCTAGATAGACTTCTTCTCCAGAAATTTGGATTTACGATTGAAGATATAATCCAAAAAATTAAAGAGACTCCCATTGATCAGGTTATAAACGAGCTCTTAATTACATATCCTGAAATTTTAAAAACTATTTATATGCTTATTGATGGCGAATGTTCGAAGTCAAACATTAGAAACTTTCTCATTAACGTTGAACAAAAAATCAAAAATGATGAACGATATTCAAATCTTTTAGTCATCATCGATACTCTTTTTGATGAGCTTGATGACTTTGAGGAAAGCTATTGTGAATAATCTTATTGCTTTGGCTTTAATTTTCTATATTCCATTTTCTTTTTCAAATACAATTGGCCATCACTTTAAACCTAGTAATTCTTTTCAAAAGACTTTTATCCTAGATACTTCTCTCTTATATTCAACCAATCTTCAGTCAAAACTAGATAATTTTAGCTCTGAAAACTTAGAGATCATTAATGATGAGTTTCAAAATAGTTTAAATCATCCAAGTATTTTACAGGGAGAATTTAACATTGGCTTTTCGCTTAATGATTATTCTTTTTTATACAAAAAAGATATCTTCACACTTCTTGAAATTCAAAACCCCGTTTTTCCAAATTTAAAGATCACACAATTTAACGACCATGTACTTATTTTTAAAAAACGCTTTCATTATGAAAAGTTTTCGAATGAATTGAGCTCTCAATTCATTCAGAGAGGTTTTGCACAAAATACTTATGATACTAACGACTTAATTTCAGATAATATCGAATTTTCTATCGAGAATGGCGAAAAATCAACCTTCGCTAGATTATCATCAAAAACTTCCTATATCCTTAACTCATCACTCCAGCTTAATTTTGAATTTAACAATTTAGACACTAGCGAAAATCCTATCTTTGAAACTTATTCATTAATTGGGATATCAGATAAAAGAACTGTTTTTAAAAATATTACTACTTCATCAAGTGTTGATTATATTTCTTACAATTTTCTAAACTTTAAGAATCAAATATCAAATGATTATTTTATCATTCTACTTGAACTAAATACTCTTAATGATTTTAATAAAAATTTAGGATTTAAGTTTTTTGGTACCAATATTACTTATAGCCAAAAGACTCTTCGTCATTATGCCTTTATTGAAAAATCTTCTAAAGCTGAGGGTATCAACCTTTCTTATAATTATTCCTGGTAGTTACATGAGTAATTAAACCAATAAGCTCTGTTTATTATTTATACACCTAAATAGTTATTTCAATTTAAATAGAATCATATCATTAAATCTGTAATAATTTCTTTTACATCAACTAAATAGATTGAGGTTTTAATGAAGCTATATGGATTACTTTTTTTACTTTTATCTTCTCTGACTCAAGCCTCAGAGTTTTCATCAGTAAATTGTAATCCTTCACAAAGTTATGAAAACCATATCGTCGCTGAAGAGAAATTTGAAAAGCTTATTTATTTAGCGAATAAGAATTTATACATTATTGAAGAAATTAAAGCGAAGATGGATGAAATGAAAAATTATAATGCTTATATTACAGACTCTTCAAATGGTATTATCGATGTCATTATTTCCTCCAAAATGGAAAGTGAGTATTTTGATATTTATAGGTTAGATCTTAAAGAATCATATAATAATTTCCAAGCTCATAAAGGAAGTCTAGGAACTCAACTCAGTTTTGTGGACTTAACAAGAAAGACACTTACCGCTTCGGCTGGTGGGTATATTAAACTTCTATCAGTATTTAACCAATTTAGCTGCTCTGCTTACTAAAACAACCCTTTTTCAATACGAAAATTCAAGGACTTAACCTATCTTGATATTTACATATTAACGATATAAATGCATAATCCGATACCTACTAAAAGGGTATACATGGATCAGATTGATTATAGCTGGGCAGATAAAGATTCTGATGAATCTTATCTTCTAGATGATAAAATTGAAATTGATGATCAGGCTTCTGAAAATGACGGCCTATCAACACGTCATAATCTTCAAATTGCTCGTCGTGTATTTCATATGCTTAACGGTGGTATTATTGCCACTTTATACGCAATATCTTTTAGTCACTCACAAATGGTTCACTTTCTAGGAACAATTGCTTGCCTTCTCTATGTAGTAGAGCAAATTAGAATTAACTATCCTGAAAATGCAGCTAAACTATTACCATTTACAAAGTTTATTATTAGAGCTGAAGAGCAGCTTAAAGAGTCTGCCATGGTTCCTTATGCAATGGCCGTACTTTTAACAATTATAACTTTTCCTAAACCAATTGCATTAATTGGAATTTACTCATTAGCGATTGCTGATCCAATATCAGCGATTGTTGGTATCAAATATGGAAAGCATAAAATTACTCCAACTAGATCTATTGAGGGTGGTGTTGCATTCTTTTTAACCATATTCCTTGTTTCACTTTTTGTGCTGTCTGCTTATTTTGGTGCATTTAGCTTTTTATCTTTTTTCATTTCACTACTTTTGGGACTTATTTGTGCGGTATTTGATTTAATACCTGTAAAAATTGATGATAATTTAACCATCCCTTTATTTACTTCACTGGCACTTTGGATCATTTGTGCAATTTTTGGAATTAGTTTATAGTTAACACATGTCTATAAGTATTTTTGATATATTCACAGTTGGTATTGGCCCTTCAAGTTCACATACAGTGGGCCCAATGAGAGCCGCTAAAAAATTTATTGATGATGCATTTAGTGAAACAACTCTTAAAGATATTTATACTCTAAAATGTGACTTTTATGGATCCCTAGCGCTCACTGGTAAGGGTCATGGCTCAGACAAAGCTATTATCTTAGGAATACAAGGTCTTGATCCTGAAACTATTGATTCAAATCAAATCCCTTCTATCTTAGAAAATGTTACTTCTTTAAAAAAGTTAGAATTAAATTTTTTTGATACAACTCATCTTATTGATTTTAATCCTAAGAAAGATATCAGTTTTCATAGAAGAATGAATCTTCCCTACCATCCAAATGGAATGGCCTTTGCCGCTTTTGATAAAGAGAATAAAGAGATTGCAAGAAGAGTTTTTTATTCTGTTGGAGGTGGATTTATAGTCGATGAAGCAGATGCAACTGCTCCGATTTTAGAGAATTTACATCATTCAAAAGTTAAGTTTCCTTTCTCCTCAGGAGAAGAGCTTATTAATCATGCAAAAAATAATAACTGTAATATCTCTGATATCATTTTTCAAAATGAGCTTACTTGGAGAACAAAAGACCAAATTATTGATGATTCTTTGAAGCTTTGGACCGTCATGAAGTCATGTGTTCAAAATGGTTTTAAGAATGAAGGAATACTTCCAGGAGGTCTTAAAGTTAAAAGAAGAGCTCCCAGAGTTTATCAACAACTGATCAACAATCCTGAAAAACTCTTAACTGATACCTTGAGTGTAATGGACTGGATTAATTTATATGCACTTGCAGTTAATGAAGAAAATGCAGCTGGTGGACAAGTTGTAACAGCCCCAACTAATGGTGCCGCGGGTATAATTCCAGCAATTCTTCATTATTATAGAAATTTTATTCCAGGAGCGACAGACGAAGGTGTTGTTAAATTTCTTCTCACAGCGGGTGCAATTGGAATGCTTTATAAGCTAAATGCAAGTATCTCTGGTGCGGAAGTTGGCTGTCAGGGTGAAGTTGGTGTTGCCTGCTCAATGGCAGCAGGTGCTCTCTGTGAAGCTCTTGGAGGCTCTGTAGATCAAGTAGAGAATGCCGCTGAAATAGGTATGGAGCATAACCTAGGCCTGACATGTGATCCAATTGGTGGGCTTGTTCAAATTCCATGTATTGAGCGAAATGCTATGGGATCAATTAAGGCATTGAATGCAGCGAGAATGGCCCTACGTGGAGATGGAACTCATTTTGTCTCCCTCGATAAGGTCATTAAAACCATGAAACAGACTGGTAAAGATATGAAAAAACAATATAAAGAAACGAGCCGTGGTGGACTCGCCGTTAATATTACAGAATGTTAATTTTTACTTAGAAAAGTTAAACCCTACTTCTTCACCTTGATCACTAACTTGATCTACATCGTTATAGCTATCAGCAACTTCATTAAATTCATTAGCAGGAATATTATCTTCACTTTCTTGTTGAGCTAATTCGTCATTATTATTTTGCTTATTTAAGTTCCAATTTTGCTCTTCTGAATCATTTGCAAATGTTTCGCCACCTTGAGTTTGAAACTCTAATCTAAGTCCTGCAAAGTTTGTATCATCAGTTAAAGTAATCATATAAGTTCCTTTTTTAACTTCATAAAAAAGACCACTTTTTAATTCACTTGTTTCAGAATCTTGGTACTCAAATACGTTACCAACCATTTTTTCACCTGTATTTATTTTTAACTCTCTACCATCTGGAAAAGATGCATAAACTTCTTCGATTATTCCATCTACAACTTTTGCTGAACCATTATAGTCTTTACCATTTTCCAATGGTTGCTTTCCATATAATCCACCAGTTAACTGAAGATCTAAATCATCTCTTACCGCTGGCGCAGGAACATTAGACTCTTGAGCTAATTTTGCTTGATCTGATACATTTGAAGGTCCAGAAAAAGCTCTTAAGTTCGCTCCATCTTTTCTTGCAATAATATCTCTCATATCAATATATTTTTTAGTCGTTTTAACAACTGCTACTTTTTCAACAATTTTTGTTTCTACTTTTTTATTCATAGGTTGCATTTTCGGAATTGAAGCTGCAGTTCTTCCAATTGTGATCTTTCCATGTACTTCATCAATTCTTTTAGCAAATTTAATATTAAGGTTATTTTTCTTAAAGCTAAATTCATTTGAGTTTATAGAATTCATACTACTAAGTGCAAAAAATCCAATTGATCCTAAGATAGTTGAATAGATAAATAAACTCTTTAATGCTTTCATTTTAATTCTCCTCTGTACCCTTTATGAAGCAAGAGGTGTGCCAATAAAGCAGTAGGAGGGGTGGGTCTTAAGTGACTGTTATTACAGAGCCTAAAGTATTGATACTGTATAGATTATGCACACTGTTTAGATTTTAGACAGATAAAATGCTGTGAGATCTCCATTTGGTTAGAATGGAGATTACCGACTTGTGATATTAGTTTTTTAAACATTCAATTTTTGACAAATGCTCAATATCATTTACTGCATAAGCTTTTTCGTAATAACTATTACGAAAGCTTTCTATGCTGATATCTCCTATTTTTCCTTCTTTTTTCGAATAAGGGTACTTTTGCATATTTTCTAATTTATTTAAATTTCTTTCTTGAAGATTATAGATAACTACCAATTCTCCAGGCTCAGATGCCCATTGTTTTTGCACACAATTCCCTTCTTCTTCACATCCAATATTAGAAATAGCTATAATTCCACTTTCTATTCCATTACCAATTGCGCTCATGCTACTTGAAACTAAATTCTTTAAACTACTCATTTTCATAAGTGAACATTCAAAATCTCTGGCTTTTGTAAATTCAGGATTGATGGTTTTGCAAACTAAATCGATGTCTGAGTCACAAGAAAAAAAGGCTACTTCTGTATTTTCATATCCCCAGCTGTTAATAAAGGATAATTTCATCTTGGGATTTACAATGGTTTTAGAGTAAGCTTCATTTGAAAAGCTTGAAAGTGATACTAAGATGCCTATTCCGACTAATAGTTTTTTCATATAAGTTCCTTGTTTATGTTATCTTGATCTAACTATATAAGAAATTGAAATATATTGCTCAGTTTTGAATAATTTACAACGAGTGTTAAAAATCCAACACCCAATTGAACACAAGACAGGATATAAAAAAAAGCCCTTAGTTTTCACTAAAGGCTTTTATAATCTTAGGTATTGTTTAAGGCTTATGGATAATCTAGATCGATTCCCATATAATCAGCGTGAGATGACTTAAATCTTTTTACAGCAATTGTGACTAAATCTTGAACAGGTACTTTAGAGTTTTTTGACATTAGTTCAAGGTCTGCCATTAACTTTGCTTCAATCATTACTTTTAATTCTGCAAGTTCACCTTCATTGTGTTTTTGATCTTTCATATTTTCTCCTTATTTTAATTGTACTAGTTTAATTGCATTCTTTTTTCTCAATGAAATTAATGCGTTTGTTATTTCATATTCCATCAATTCATTATGAATATAGATATCAGATACATTATTATAATCAGATAATGTGCACAAGATACTAAATTCATCAGGAGAAACTATTTCCTCGGAACGCATTATATCTGGTTTTGGTAAAATTTTGAGATTGTTTGGAGGTCTTAGTGATTTAGCCTCAATAAACTTATTAAAAGAGGTGTTAATTTTCTTTTTAATAACAGAAAATGGCATCGTAATTTTCTTACTATTAATCTCAATCAATTCTGGCTCAACAATAAATTTAATATTTTCCTCAGTTTCACTCTCTATGCAAAGGTGAATTAAACCTCTCAAAGGGCTCATTGATCTAAATTCAGTATTTATGATTTCTCCGTCAAAAAATATAATTGTTCCGACCGACTCACCTGATGTCTTCTTTAAAATATTTAGCTTACCAGTAAAATTTACGATTCTCTGATCCTCAATGATATCAAATATTCTCATTAGATATTTTCCTATTTTTTAAATATTTTTGAGAAAAGACTTTTCTTTTTTTCTTCACTTGGATGAAAATAGCTCTCTATTTTTCCAGCAATTTCTAAATAAGCATTCCACACAGGTTGGTCTTCATGCTTTTCTTGATTGCTCATATAAGGTGTCCCAAAGTCTGCACCTTTTCTTAATTCTATACTCATCGGAATTTTACCTAAATATCCTACTCCAAGCTCATTACATGCAGTTGTAACTCCACCAGTTCCGTATAAAAAGTGCTCTTTTCCACACTCTGTACACACGAATGAACTCATATTTTCAACCATCCCAACGACATGGATATCTAATTTATCAAACATATGTAGTGCTTTTCTAGCATCAAGGAGTGCAATATCTTGAGGAGTTGAAATAATGATTGCTCCATCTAATACTAAATTTTGAATCATTGAGAGTTGTACATCCCCTGTCCCAGGAGGAAGATCAAGAAGTAAATAATCAAGTTCTCCCCAGTTCGTATCAAAAAAGAATTGATTAAGGACTCCACCAAGCATAGGCCCTCTCCAAACAACAGGCTCATCTTCATGAATAAAACTACCAAATGAAATATACTTAACACCATAATTTTCTAGAGGAATAATTTTTTGATCATCATTGGCCCCAGGACGCTGGCCTGCACTTTTAAACATCATAGGTAGAGATGGGCCATAAATATCAGCATCAATAATACCAACTTTATATCCTTTTGAAGCAAGAAGAACACCGAGGTTTGCGGTGAAAGTTGATTTACCAACTCCCCCCTTACCAGATCCAATAGAGATAATATTTTTAACACCTGGTATTTTTCTTTTCTCACCAATTGAGCCATGTCCAACTTTTAGTTCAGCAGGCTTTTGAGGTTTTGTTGGAGCCTTTGCTCCAATTGCATTATAAACATCACTGCTTTTTTCTGATTGTGCGATTAAGAAAAGATTATCTGATGAAACTTTCTCTTCAAGAGCTTTTGCAATATTTTGTTCTAAAACTTTTTTATCATTTGGCTCTATCCCATCTCTCTTATATTTAACATGTAAATCTGAGCCCTTAAATTCTGTATCGACCAATCTATTTTCTTCACCGATTGTCTTATTTGTCGCAGGATTTATTACTTGATTTATTATATCCACTATTTCTTTCATTTAATCTCCGTTATTAAAGAATTTTTACTTTCATATTATTTGCTCTAATATAAAATAAATAGATCATAATTAAAAAGGATTTTACTGTGGCAAACAACAGATTTTCATTTATCATCAACCCAAAATTTCAGTTCAATTTTAGTTTATTCATATGTGGGCTTGTTTTCGTTGGAAGTTTGATTTATTTGATCACCATTTGGGATATATTTGAAACCTTCATTTCTATGAACTTTGGCAATAATAATAGCGCCTTAGAGGCAAATAGAAATGAACTTATGGGAATTTTACTCCTGATACAAGTCGCCTACCTTGGTCTAGTATTTGCTTTTTCATTAATTATATCACATCGAATTGCTGGTCCTATGTATAAACTATCAATTTATTTACAAGACCTTCGTGAAGGCCAATCGCGTTATCCCCTCACTTTCAGAGAAAAAGATGAGTTTCAAGAAATTGCAGAGGAAATAAACGATACAATTGAGTATTTAACTCATAAAAGAGAAGACGAAATTGATTATTTGAATGAAATTGCAGCTTATATTGAAAATATCTCTCTCGTAGTACCTGAGGATAAAAAACCTGTATTACAAGCTATTCAAGCGAAAATTCAAGAAATCACAAGTGAGCATAATTAGTCCTCTTAACAAAAATGACTAAGTAATGTAGTATATTCAAATAACGACAAAAAGCATGGAGGCATTTTGTTTGTGAGAATTATTAAAAGTATATTATTGCTTACTCTGAGTAATTCTTTAATTGCTGCAACTCCAGTTCCTTTAAAGCCAGATCCTAATTATCTTTTTTCAAATCTTCATCTTAAAATATCAAGCTCTGACAGAGTCGTTGCGACACAATTCAATCAGGCCTATAAAGATATAAGAAAAGGTTATGTAAATTATTACAAAGTACTCACTCTTCACAAGTCTTTAAAAGGATCTAATACTTTTAATGATTATGCATTTTGGGCAGAAAATATACTAAAAATTGAGAAAAGCAGTTTGTCCTCACTGAAAAAAACCTGTGAATCTATAAAGGCGAATAAATTTAAATCATATACTCAGAATCTGTTAAATAATAATTCTAAAAATTACTGTTTTAAAAAGTATATTACTGCTCTAGCCAGTTATAAAAACAAAAAGAATTTCAGCGTAGAATATGATTTCATTAAAAAAAATCAAAAGCTTATTTTTAAATATATTCACTTATCAGAATTACGAGATCTATTTTCATTTTATAAAGCTGATACTAAAGAAAATATTGAACTAACTAATTTATTAATAGATTATTCTAAAACATCTAAAATAAGACCTCATAAATCCCTTATCGCTTTAATGAGTTTAACTCCAAACAATACAAGATTTATCCAGAGTTTTGATATTGAAACTTATAAAACTTCTCGTGTTTTCTATTCAGAGTTCAAAAAGACGAGGGACGAAGTTATGGATAAATTTGATAACAATAAATTTCTTGATGAAAAAGAAGAAAAAACGAATGTCCATCAAGTTCTAAATTATTATAACTTAACTTATGAGTATCAAGACCAGGATCTTGCAACGAAGTCTCTTCTTGCATTTGGAAAATCTTTAATGAGAAGAGACAGATTTAAACTTGCTGAACTCTGCTTTGAGAGAATTTTAAGAAACAAAGATTTCCTTTATGAGGATGCTACTTTTGAAATCATGTGGAATGATATTTTACAAAAAAAATATTCAGATGCCTTAGCAAAAATTGAAAACAAATATGGTAAACACATTAAAAACATTTCTACTGATTCCAGACTTTACTATTGGATGGGATTTTTAAATGAAAAAGTGGGTAAACATGATAAGGCCGTTTCAATTTATAAAGATCTAATTGCAAAAAATCCTTTAAGTTTTTATTCTGTCCTTGCCTCCAAGGTATTAAGTGATCTCTATCCTAAAGATTCTAAAGAGATTTACTTTGCCTCCCTCGATAAAACATTTAAAGGTCGAAGAATTGCTTCCCATCAAATGGATTTCAATGCCATTAAAAGAATGATGTTATTTAATAAACTTAACAATAGAACTTTTTTTAGACAGGAATTAAAAGACATTCAATCTCTTGAAGATTCTACGAGGGCGAGTAATCATATTTTATCACTTGCCTACTACTTATCTAAAGATAAAGATTACTTAGAAAGTTTTAAAGTTTTATATACATCTATAGAGTCTGGGAAGGTTGAAGTCTCTGAAGAAACCCTTAAACTTTTATTTCCAGTTCCTTATTTTTCTCAGATTAAAAATAAATCTCAAAATTTCGACCCAATCATTGCTCTATCCCTTATACGCCAAGAATCTGGTTTTAACCGGTTTGCGAGATCAACTGTTGGAGCAAGAGGCTTAATGCAACTAATGCCAAATACTGCCAAAAGATTTAAAAGAAAACTTCAAGATAGACATTTATATAATACAAACTTAAATATTTCTATCGGGACTCGCTACTTTGGAAACTTAATGGAGAGATATAATAACAACCTAGTCTACTCATTAGCTGCCTATAATGCGGGGGAAGGTCGTGTTGATAAATGGCAAGAAACATATCTAACAAGTGAATCTATTCTTAAAAATATAGAAAATATTCCTTACTCAGAAACTAGAAAGTACGTAAAACTCATATTTAGAAATATTTTTTTCTACAAGATGCTTTTAAGCTCAAACAAGGAAGATAGTGAAAAGCTTAATACAATCTACGACATACACTTAGGTTTTGATCGCTAAAGCCTAGTCTTAAACATTAAACCTAAAGTGCATAATATCGCCATCTTTTACAACGTATTCTTTACCTTCAATTCTGAACTTTCCAGCTTCTTTTAATTTTGCTTCAGTATGATATTTAAATAAATCTTCGCAGTGATAGACTTCCGCTTTAATAAAGCCTTTTTCAAAATCAGTATGAATAATACCTGCACATTGAGGAGCTTTAAATCCACTCTCAAAAGTCCAAGCTCTAACTTCTTTTTCTCCAGCAGTGAAATATGTTTTTAAACCCAATAGCTCATAACCGGCCTTAACTAGAATATCAAGACCAGACTCTGTAAGACCCATATCAGATAAAAACTCAGCTTTTTCTTCTAGGCTCTCAAGCTGGGAAATTTCAGACTCAATTTTCCCACAAATCTTTACAACTTTTGCATCTTCTTTTGCTGCAATTTCTTTAACTTTTTGAACCAATTCATTATCTTCATGGATGGCGTCTTCATCAACGTTACAAACATATAACATCTCTTTTAGAGTTATCAAATGAAGGTCTTTGATTGCATTCTTTTCTTCTTCATCCATTTCAACAGATCTAGCTGGAGTTCCATCCTCAAGAGCTTTTTTAAGCCTATCAAGAACTGGTGCTGCAATAGCTGCTTGATCTTTTACTTTTTTATCATTAGATTTTAACATTTTTCCGAGGTTATAAATTCTCTTTTCAACTGTCTCAAGATCAGCAAACGCAAGTTCAATATTTATAACTTCAATATCTGATAATGGATCTACCTTTCCAGCAACATGAACGATATCTGAATCTTCAAAACATCTTACGACATGAGCAATTGCACTTACTTGTCTAATATGACCTAAAAACTGGTTACCAAGACCCTCACCTTTCGAAGCTCCGGCCACAAGACCTGCAATATCAACAAATTCCATAACAGCAGGAATAACTTTTTGAGGTTTAACATGCTCAGTAATTTTATTCATTCTAATGTCAGGAACCTGAACGATACCAACATTCGGCTCAATCGTACAAAACGGATAATTTGCAGCTTCAGCAGGTGCACTTGTGATTGCCTGAAATATTGTTGATTTTCCTACATTTGGTAATCCTACGATCCCTACATTTAATGCCATATATATTCTCCGTTTTTTCTTTATTTTCTACACTAAGATAAATATTGAGTCTAATTCAAAATTAGTTTTTAGCGATTAGATCTTTCTTATTATATAAGTTTGATGCTTTTTTAAAATCTTCACGTATAAAATAGCGCAATGCTTCTGATGACTTATCCATAAAAAGATTCAAGTCGATATCAAGGGAGCTTGGTATTTTCGCCAATACCCAGCTAGAAACACTTCCATGAACAGGTCTTCCGATCCCTATTCTCATTCTATAAAAATCATCTGTACCAAGGCATTTTGCAATAGACTTAAGTCCGTTATGACCAGCAAGTCCTCCCCCTTTTTTGAAGTGGATTTGACCAAAGGGAAGATCTAGTTCATCTTGAATTACGAGTATCTCTTGAGGGATTATTTTAAAGAACTGACACAAGGGAAGAACACTCTCACCACTCAAGTTCATATATGTTTGGGGCTTTAAAACAAAAATTTTATTACCCTCTATTGATGCATCTACGTATTCACCTTTAAATTTATTTTTCCAAGTTAAAGATGTCTCTTTCATACCATCAACAAGAATCCACGCAATATTGTGTCTTGTTAGTTCGTATTCAATTCCTGGATTTCCTAGAGCGACAATTAATTTAATCATTTTATATAAAAAGAGAACTTACAGAATCATGATTAAAAGTTCTGTGTATAGCTTTAGATAGTATTTCTGCAGTCGTGAGCACTTTTACTTTTTTTACTTTTTTAAATTCAGCCGAGAGTGGGACTGTATCTGTAACAATAACAGCTTCAAGCTCTTCACATTCACTTATTCTTTGAGCTGCTGGAGGACTAAAAACTCCATGGGTAGCAAAAGCGTAAATCTTTTTTGCACCATGTGCTCTAAGTGTTTTAGCTGCTTCTACAAGAGTACCTGCTGTATCAATCATATCATCTACAATAACAACATCTCTTCCATTAACATCACCAACAATATTCATAGCCTTCGCCACGTTGGGTCCAGTTCTTCTTTTATCAATCATAGCGATGTCTCGCTCTAATCTTTTTGCATACCATCTAACTCTTTCAACTCCACCTGCATCAGGAGATACTAATGTTAAGTTCTCAAGATCAATATTATCTTTTATATACTTTAAGAAAACTGGTGAAGCATAAATATTATCAAATGGAATATTAAAAAATCCTTGAATTTGACCAGCGTGAAGATCCATCGTAACAACTCTTGAAGCACCTGCAACTGTTAATAGATCCGCAACTAACTTTGCAGAAATAGGAGTTCTTGGGCTCGCTTTTCTATCTTGTCTAGAATATCCATAATGAGGAATAACTGCAGTTATTGAATCAGCTGATGCCCTTTTAAGTGCATCAATAATAATCAATAATTCCATAAGGCTATCATTAACAGGACTAGTTGTTGATTGAACGATGAAAACATCTGCTCCACGAACATTTTTTTCTATTTCACAAAAAATTTCACCATTTGCAAATTTTCTTACTTGTGGATCGACTAGTGGAATATCAAGAAATTCTGAAATCTTAGTTGATAAACTTTTGGTAGATGTACCTGATACTAAAACAATTCGTCTCATTTGGGAGCTCCAAAATAATGGCAGGGGTGGCTGGGATCGAACCAGCGCATGTCAGAATCAAAATCTGATGTCTTACCGCTTGACGACACCCCTAAATACATTACTTTGAATAAAAATATACTTTTGAGTTGTAGTTTTGGCAAGAACAAAACTTTACTTTTCTAAACATTTACCTACTCACAATGAATTTCTGTGATTTGCTTTCCCCTATGGTTGATAAAATCTTGGAATATTGCAAACGCAGAGTTAGCTCCAGTTAGTCTCAAATTTTTATCTTGCCGCTCAGAGTCGACTCCAAACCATATTGTATAATAAGTTCTACCATCAAAGGCAAAATACCAATTATCCAATCCATTATTACTGGTACCAGTTTTACCAAATATCAGGGCATTTCGATAAGGTTCTACCGCCATTCCAGATATTGTTGTTTCATCGGCTTTACTCATATAATAAAGAACACTTTCTTCAAGTTTTAAGTCTCCATTAACAATAGACTCACATTTATTTAAGACAAACTTTTTATAGGTTTTAAATATTTCTTCTAAACTGAGCTCAAGTGAGCCAAGTAACTGTGCTGGATATTCCCTTAATGGCCTTATTAGTCCTGGTATCTTATTTTCAATATTTTTTTCAAGTTCATCAAATCCAATTTCATTAGCAATTCTAATGAGTGGAATATTTTTCGACTTTTGAAGAGCGACTTTTAAGCTTACTTCACTATCTTTTGTTTTTGAATAATCCTTTGGATGCCAGATTCCAGACTTTAGCTTTATCTCCAGGTCCTCAGTTGAGACACTTTCATCATAACTCCGACCAAGTTCAATAAAAGAATCATATATTATTGGCTTTAATAAGCTTCCTATTTGATGCCTCTCATCTACGATTGCAGCTCTTTTTTCCCTTTCCATTTTAGAGTAATGACTAAACATATTTTCACAATCAAAATCGTCGCAACTCTGATCTTCAACAAGAACTTTTATCGATATATCGACATCTTTAATTCTTTTTTGAAGTCTCTCTTTCACTCGGTCGATAGAATTATAAAGAACAAACTTATCAAAAGATTCAAATTTTATTTCATGATTTTTGGATAAGACATAAAAATTATAGAAATAATTTTTGTTTGTATTGTTTTGATTAAACACCGAAAAATCTTCCCAGTTTTTATCATTCCATATTAGAGAATTTTCTGAGAATAATTTTAAGGATTGCAAGCGCTCAAATGTAGCCGCAACTCTTTGCTTTAATCTTAGATGGTTTTTTGCAGGGGCATAATAATTTGGTCCCTTTAATAGGCTTATTAGAATTGTGGCCTCATAATCTGTTAACTCAGATGGTACTTTTTTAAAGTATGCAACGGAGGCAGCATAAAATCCTTTTAAATAAACCCCTTGGAATGTTCCCCAAAAAACTTCATTTAAATAAAGCTCTATGATCTCCTCTTTTTCCATTATATTTTCTATATAAATGGCATAAACCATTTCTTTAATTTTTCTCGATATTTTTTTTTCATTTGATAGGAATAGATTTTTTACTAATTGCTGAGTTAAAGTAGAGCCTCCCTGAACAAATTTCATCGCAACGATATCAATGATAATAGCTCTTCCAATCGCTATTATGTCGACACCTCGATGATCTAAAAATCGAAAATCTTCTGTTCCAAGTAAAGCCTTCCACAAACTCGATGGTATTTCGTGAAATTTCTTCTTGATTTGAATACATCTAAAGCGGTCGCATTCATTTGACTCCAAGGAGGCCAATTCAATATTCTCATTTATGTAAAATCGGTTTTTTACTTTTTCAATTCTTCTCTTACTCGTCAGTTCGTTCAAATACTCTTCTTTATTTATATTTTTTGCGAAAAGCAGGTAGCTTTTTAGATCATCTTGATAAACTTCAGAGTCTTTTTCAAGGATAGAGTCAGTCATTTTAATTGAGCTAAGAGAGAGTTGACTGCTCTCAATTTTGAGCTTTAATTCTTTGATGACGATAGTAATATACCCAACACTAATAATACCACCAATGAGCAAAATCATTACGAACATTTTAACGCCAAGCACTGCTTTTTTATTTATTTTTATCAAACCGATACCTTTGTTGCCAGTCCCCTATAGATTTCATATCATTTCTATCACTTATAAAATATTTCGCAAAATTATTATTTTAAGGAGTAAATGTGAAATTTCAAAAAAACTTTTTATTTTTAGTATTAATTTATACTCAAGCCGTTTCGGCAGCACCAATTGACTGGAAAGGAACCCTCGCCTTCGACTCTAATATTATTAAAGATGTTAGACGAACTGGTGATAATTGTACCCCAAGTGATGGAAGTCAATGTATCAACCCAGATGAGGATAATGCAAGATTTCAATCAATGGTATTAAAACTAAATCCAAACCTCATTATCAACGATGGCATCACAATTAAAGGTGAACTTTCAACTGGTAGCTCTAGAGGAAAAAAACTTGGGCAAAGTACTTCTTATGATCAAAGTGGCGGATCATATTACGCACAAACAACAAGCTCAGACTTAACTGTTAATCAGATCTATGCAGAAATTTATGCTGATACTGCATTATATAGAGTTGGTCGTTTTTCTAAGCATTTTGGTTTAGGAGCAATCGTAAGTGATGGCTCAAACTCTTTTGACCGTTTCTTTTCAGGCTACGAAGGATTTGAAGCAAAATTAAAACTAGGAAACTTTCATCTAACTCCAATGTGGGCAAAAACATATTCTTCAAATAATCCAAACGGAAAATATGATTCTTACGAATCAAGTATTGCTGCGGTTTATGATAATGCAAACAAGAATATGAAGTTTGGTGTCTACTATTCAATTAAAGAAGTAGAATCATCAGATGAACTTTACAGTACAGGCTCTCAGAACGTTACACTAATCGATGTTTATTTCAGTAAAGTTTGGGGAGACTTAAATTTTCAACTAGAAGTTCCAATGTTATCTGGTGAAATCAATAATCTTTACGGAACAGGGGATGCATCTTTTGATACTAATGCATATATTACAGAAACAACTTATCAACTTAATTCAAAATGGAAATTAGGTCTTAATGCCGGAATGATTAAAGGCGATGACGGATCTTCAAGTTCGTTTGAGGGAATGTATTTACATCCAAACTATAAAATTTCAGAAATCATGTTCAAGTACAATTACCATGCTTTTATGAACAATACAGCTGGTCAGGATATTTATAGCTCTTCTATGGTTAATGCTAATTATGCTCAATTCTTTGCTCACTACTCATCAGATGAATGGACATGGAGAATGTCAGCTCTTCTTGCAAAAGCAAACGAAGTTGCATCTAGCGGAGATCAGTTTTATAACCATGAGAAGAAAAAACTTGTAACTGCAGCTGCCGATCAATCTGATGATCTTGGTTATGAACTAGATATCGCTTTTGATTATCAGTGGAATCCAAATGTTGTCTTCACAAGTTATCTTGCTTACCACGCCGTAGGTGAATATTATACATTCACAAATGTTGATGGTGATGAACTTGAAAAATCAAATGTTACAGCAACAGGTATGAGACTATCAGTAAACTTCTAGTTTAAAACCTTTGTTGAAATTGATTATACCCAGGATTAGTCATCTGATTATTAAACTGAAACTGACCTTGGGCTGAATTATTATATTGAAATTGCTGCATCGATGCTGGCATAGTGTTGAATTGAAACTGCTGTGCCGGTGATCTTTGCTGAAATCCTTGTTGATAACCTTGATTCCCGCTATTCACATCAAAATAAGTCGAAGTTGCAGCCTGATTGGGATTGTACTGCTGAAATTGCTGAGAAAACTGTGGATTTCTCATGGCCATCTCATACTGCTCACGAGTCATCTGCCCCTGTCTATTGGTGCGGCCATTCGTTCTTGTATTACCACCGCTCGTAATTCCATAAGCTGCATTTCTTTCAGCTTCAATTGGAGCCCACATGCTAATTTGCTGTGAGTAATCTTGTATCGCGTAGCCTATGCCTTCATTAAAGTAAGCTGTATCTTCTTGGATATACGATATTTCTTCTTGAGATCTCATCACACAATTTCTTTGAGTAATAGGATTATTTACAATCCAGTAGTATTGAGGATTAAAACATTTATTTTGCATATATTGTTGTTCTTCTTGAATCATATATTGTGATTCTTGATTAAATATTTGAGCACTTTTTTGAGCTGCAGCTGTTTTCTCTTTAAAGCTATCAACAAAACTAGCTGTAGTATCACTAGCGAGTAGTCCTAGTTGATCAAGTTTCTCTTCTTGTTTTTCTGAATCTATAACAACAAGTTCTCTTACTTCTCTAATGCTAAGATTTTCCAGTTTTCTCTGGGCCCTTACTTTTGGATCAAACCGAGAGTAATGGTGAGCAATATTATTAGACTTGAAAACAAGTAATGCAGCTTCTCTCCAAGCATCTTCATGTAGAGGAGATTTTGGTTTAAAGCTTCTCATTTTCTTATAATCATCGATCGTTATATATGGACTCTTACTTAATTTTAATAGTTCTTTCGTAATCTCTTTTATTTCTGCTTCAATTGCCGCTCGATCTGACTTTGAATTCGCTCTAGATAAATCAGTTATAAGCTTCTCCATTTTCATTCTTTTAGGTGTTATAATTTTTTCATAAAAATCTTTGATAACTCTTTGATACTTATCAACATCAAAGTTCGAAAAATCTTTATTTCGAGACATCTCTGAGTGAAGCTCCATTATTTCTTGACCTATTCTTGCATCTCTTACATTTTTTAGCGCACTATACATTAAGGTAAACTCTGCAAAATCAGGTAATCTTTGTTCTATTTCTAAATAACTTCCTTTTGAACAAACTTCATCATAAAGAACTAACATTCTATTTCTTTCAACCTGATCTTTTGATTGAATTGAAAAGCCACCGTCCGCTATGTCTTCAAAGTATTTACAAGATCCTTCATTTTTTAAATTCTTTTTCGAGTAAACTCCACCTTGAAGTGCACCTTCAGGACCATTAGAATAGAACCACAGTTCACCACTACTATAGACATTATTTTCTCTATGAGAAAATTCAACTGGTGCAATTTTTGATTTCACAAATTTATTTCCATCGAGGGCACCTGTTTGTCTTAGACACTCGATAAAACCATAATAAGTAGGCTCAACTTCAACCTCTAAAGTTTCACCTGTTGCCACTCTATCTTGTGCTAAACTAGCATTGTATTGACATTTATCTCCATCACAACCTGCTGGTCTTTTAACAGCAACCTGAAACATATAAGGTCTATCTCCATCTGGTTGATAGAAATTATACTCAAGCATTGAATTACAATTACCGACCATCATTCCGCCATTTAATTCTAGTGTTCCAGAGTATGCATCACGATTTATTGAGACATCTTTGCTTGCAAGTAAATTTAAAAATGATTTATATGGAATTGAAGTTTGTTCTTTTTTGGTACATGCCGCTTGAGCCTCACTTGTTGATGTAGAAACTGGAGAGCTAAGGCTTGAGGATGATATACGCCCGGCACTACTTCCAATATCATCACCCCAACTACTATTACTTCCTGCAGATAGAAGATCATCTCTATCGGCGCTAATAGCTTGGCTTAGAGTAAACATTAAACATAAAAATAATGATATTCGCATAAAGTATCCTTAATATATTCCAATAGTTTTATCGGATATAGTGAGAATTACTTTAATTAAGAGGTGACTTTTATCTAGTTGATTTTACAATAAAAACTGAGGAATTTGCTCCTCTTCAGTTATTTTATTCTTTAGAATACTCTCACCATAGCTCTCTATTCTATTATTTTGAGCATTTACATTATCAGGAAAGATTTTGATAGATTCAGGTCTTAATTCGTATTTTTTACCAGTCAGGTCTGTAAGCCAGATAAATTCAGGAAACTCAAAATTACTTCCCATAAGAATAAACTTTCCAAGGACGGCACTTACTTTTCCATATTTTGTTTGAACAAATATTTCTTTTAGTCGGTGATTTAAATCGAACTTCATTTTTACATTAGGCGTTTCCACTAAATAATGAAAGTCTACACCTTCCTTAATTCTTTTGACATTTTGATCATCACGAAGAAAGCTTTGTGAGTAAATTTCGGAGACTCTTTCACGTTTATCCTCACTATTAGGCTTTAAAGGATTTTCTAGAGTGGATTCTTCAGAGTTTTTTGATGCAATTAAGTAGTTCTTATATGATCTTAATAAACCTAATTTTTCTGTATTTACTAACTCTGTGTTTTTTTTCAAATGTGGATCATTATTTTTTAAAAAATTCATAATAAGCTCACTATTATTATTATAAAGCATTGTTAAAATGGCATAATAAAAATAGGATTCAACCTTTTCACTATTGCTTCCTAACCCTTCTAAGTTTCTATAACTCATATTTTTCATTTTAAACATTGCGCTAGTAGAGAACGAGCCCCCTTTAAATAGAAGCTGGGTCATTGTTGGTCTTTCAGCATTCTCATTATAGATAATATATTTTGCGTTAACAGAATTTACAATGCCTTCAGAGATTGGCTGAGCATTCGTAATATTATCGATCTCTTTAATTTTCAAAGTTGCCACAACCGTATTGTTTCCAACATCTTCATTTATGCCATTTCTAAGCAGAGATTCTGTTGTAGGTTTGTTAGCAAAACATATACTTGTTAGAGAAACTGTAAGTATCATAATTAAATTTTTCATCTATTATCCTAAAATTTTCAATTCTATTCTTAAAAGGTTACTCTTATACTACTTTAATTTAAAAAGGATTTCGAGTATGAATTTAATTAGTTTTTTGTTTTCCATATTAGTATTTGTCTCAGGTATTTCTCAAGCTGATGCTTATCTCGCAGATCCATTAACGACAAAACTCCAGTCCACCTCTGGCGCAGGAGTTGCGACGCTTCACATGACAGAATCCACTCTACTTAACCCAGCTTCTGTTGTTTTTTTCAATCAATCTGCTTTTTCTTACCAAAGAGAGACAATAAGCCTTGAAGAAGAGTCTAAATCTCGCTCAGACACTTATCAATCTTCTGGCACAGATATTATCTCATTAATAGATACCTCATCATCCTTGCATGGGGGATATACTTATCAATACCAAAATGGTGAGGATGGTTATAGAAAGCGTTATTCAATCTCTCTTGCGGCTGCAATTTCTAAAGATGCAGGTCTAGGTCTGATCTATCGCTATACCGATGAAGATTCTTCCGTAATAGATGACTCTTATAATCAGGTAGTGCTTGGATTTACCAAAGTTATTTCAAATAAGCTTCTTATTGGTTTTACAATTGTCGATCCAAATCAAGAAGTATCAGATTACTTTAAATATACTGGAGGAATTCATCTTACAGTTAATGATTTCTTTGATGTCATTGCAGATATAGGCTCTGGCGATGTACACAATAAAGATAAAGAATCATTCACAGCTTGGGCGCTACAAATAAGCTCGTTTGAGAGTTTATATTTAAGATATGGTCAATTTCATAATAAGTTAGAGAATCGAAAGGGTACAAGTTGGGGAGTTTCATGGGTAGGACCTAAGTTATCATTTGAATATTCTTACAAAATCTCTGAACTTATTTCGAATTCATCCGATACTCTTCTTTTAACAGAAGAACTACATACAAATTCACTGAGTTTGACGATGATATTTTAACATGACAATTGAAAAAAAAGAAAATTCTAAAGACAACAGTAAAAGACGCCTCGCCCTTCAGAAAAAGTACGGTCAACGAATTACTATTGCAAGGCAAGGCAGAGAAGCATTTCTACAAAAAGACTATATAAATGCTTCCAAGAAATACAGTGAATATTTAGGCATTCTAGCTGACTTAAAAGACTTAGACGATATATACAGGTTATCACCAACACACTTTGATAAAAAAAGAGAAATAACTGAAATGCTTTTGATTAGTCATATATATTGGGAAATTGCCCGTATAAATGAGACAACACCTAGATTACAAAAAACATATCACAAGGCCTTATCACAATTTATTAAATTTACCGCTAATCAGCCTTATCAAGTTCTAAATGCAGAGATGTTAAGAAAATTTATTAAAAAAAATAAAAATTCTCCTCAACTACCCGCCCTTAATGATGCTTACTCTCAGATATTTGTTCAATCAAAAAAATGTTATATTGCTTCAATGTCTCTTGGTTTTGACCACGAACATACTCAGACATTAAGGTTGTTTAAACTTAGAATTCTTAAATTTAGATTTGGTAGGAAATTTGTTGAGTATTACTATCGCTTCTCACCCTCTTTTGTCTCATTCTGTGAAAGACATGTTGGTTTTTACAAAATTATGGATTTTTTCATAAAGCCAACTTTAATTACATTGGCAAAATTTATTCAAAAACATATATTATAAACATGTTAATTTCTAAGCTAATTGCACGTGAATGGTTAAAGTCTCTTTTGGGTGCTCTGATTGTTTTATTTTTACTTGTAAGCATTGGCGATATTATCAATGGCTTTTTAAGATCTCTAGGTGCCAGACAAGTAATGCTGGAATATTTTTTAAAATTACCTGATTTATCTGGAAAGATGCTGCCAATAAGTGCTCTTCTTGCAACTTTGTTTTCAATTAATAAACTCAAGAACCATAGTGAATTAATGGGAATCTTAGCAGGAGGATACTCTGTAAAAAAGATCTATAGACTCTTCTTTTTTTGTTCACTTATTATTTCTACTTTACAGTTTTTAAACCTTGGTTTTTTAGTTCCCCTTACAAACAAAATAAAAAGAATTCAAATTGAAAAAAGTAATACTTCTGAAAGTAAGTATCTGGCTCGTAGTAAAATTGGTAAGTCAGGTTTAATTTGGTATAAAACAGATGATTATTTCACTTCATTCAAAGCTTTTGATACTAAAAATAATATTTTAAAAGATATTTCTATTTATTTTTTATCTGATGAGAAAAAACTCGCAAGTATTTATAAAGCAAAACAGGCCAGTTATATTTCAGATAACAGATGGTTTCTGCATGACCTGAAACAAATCCACTCTCTTGAGACATCTACTTTTCCTGTTTTTCAAAAAAGTCCTGAGCTTTATATTGAGCTAAGAGAAACTCCAGAAGATTTTAATCAATTCAAATCAGACATCACGACTTTAAACTTTTTTGAACTTGGAAGTTTTATTAAACGTCTTAAGGATACAGATATTAATCCTACAGAGTATCAAATTATGTATTTTGAGAAAATATCTCTGGCCCTTATTTGTATTGTTTTTGCCTTATTTCCAGTAAGTGGTATTTTCAACCCAAACAGAAGGTCATCAGGCCTTGGAAAAAGCATCGTCATTACCCTTCTTTTCAGTATTGTCTTCTGGGGTATACATTCCGGCGCAATATCCCTTGGAAATAGCGGGAGAATTCCAGTCTTTTTTGCAACCCTAGGAATCCCTCTGATTTTTAGCCTTTTTATTTCAATGACTTTCCTAAAAAATAGAAGCTTATAGTTTATAAAATATAACCATTGTGTTATATATTTTTCATGGAAAAATTATTAGAAAACTACGAATTATCAGGTACTTTATTAAATATTCACACTTACCCCGATCCCGTACTTACAAAAGTTGCACAAAAAGTCGAAAAGTTTGATGAAGAACTTAAAACTCTTTGCCTGAATATGCTTTACACAATGTATCATGCACCAGGTATAGGCCTTGCGGCACCTCAAGTGGGTATAAGTCAAAGAATTTTTGTCATAGATGTTGAATATGACAGAGAAGAAACTTCTGAAGATTCTGGAGAGTATACATTAAGTAATTTTAAGCCACTGATTTTTATCAATCCTATTATTAAAGACTCTTCTGGAGAAAAAACTTATCAAGAAGGATGCCTATCGCTTCCAGGTGTTTACGAAGACGTTAAGCGATTTGATGAAATTACTGTTGAATATCAAGATACAGATGGAAATACTCACGAAATTTCCGCGACTGAACTTTTATGTATCTGTATTCAACATGAAAATGATCACCTCGAAGGTATTGTTTTTTTAGATAGATTAAGCCCTTTGAAAAAGAATTTTTTTAAAAAGAAATTAATCAAAGCAAAAAAACAAAAAAGTCACAATCTATGAAAAGGCTCAATGTCGTTTATTTTGGAACACCTGATTTTTCTGTTCCAACACTCGATTTATTAGCAAATCATCCTTCGATTAATATTGTATCCGTTGTATCAATGCCTGACAGAAAGTCAGGCCGTGGGCTTGAGCTTAAGTCACCAGAAGTCATTGAGTATTCTAAAAATAATCGAATTAATTTTTTTCAAACTGAAAATATAAACAAAGAAGAGAGTTACCTTCAAGAGCTTGAATCAAAAAATATTGACCTTTTTATTGTCCTAGCATTCGCACAATTTCTTGGTCAAAGAGTATTGTCTATTGCCAAACAAGGCGCATTTAATATACACACATCTTTATTACCAAAGTATAGAGGTGCAGCACCCATTCAATATGCCTTACTAAACGGAGACACTACGACAGGAGTCTCAATTCAAAGAATGGTAAAAAAAATGGATGCAGGAGATGTGTGCCACTCTAAATCGATAAAGGTCGCATCTAATGAGACGGGAGGACAATTATATACTCGTTTAAAGTTTCAAGCTGCTCTTTCGGCCAATGAGTTTATCTCCGATTTAATTCACGATAAATTACAATTTATAGCTCAAGATGAGAGCCTGGTATCATTTGCTCCTACATTGAAAAAAAATGATGGATTCCTTGATTTTAAAAATATGACTTATCAACAAATTACAAACATTATACGTGCACTTGACCCTTGGCCTGGGTCTTACTGCTTTTTAGACAAAAAAAGATTGAAAGTTTTTTCAATTCTAACAACTGATCTTTCACTTAAACCCGGTGAGCTTTTTTACAAAAATGGCTTTTTAAACATTGGGACAAAAGACAAAACAGTTCGATTGAATTCAATTCAAATAGAAGGAAAGGCTCGCTCAACAGATATCGAATTTCTTAATGGTATCAAAAAAGAATTTACGATTAACCCAGAGGTTTAAAAATGACGATCATATCACCTAGCCTATTATCAGCAAATTTTTTAAATCTTGAAGACGATATTCGCATTTTAAATAAGTCATCAAATCTTTGGCTACACCTAGATATTATGGATGGTCACTTCGTCCCGAACCTTACCTTTGGTGAGCCTGTTCTTAAAAAGTTATCATCAATTACAAATCATAAACTTGATGCTCACTTTATGGTAACAAATCCGGAGGAATATATAGATTCATTCAGTAAAATGAATTTACATAACTTTACTTTTCACTGGGAAGCGACCAAGCATCATGACCGATTAATCTCAGAGCTCAAAAAAGTTTATCCTAGTGTTGGAATATCTCTAAACCCTTCAACAGATATAGGTCTCATTCCAAAATACATTTTTGAGAAAATTGATTTAATTCTTATCATGAGTGTTAATCCTGGTTTTGGAGGTCAATCCTTTATTCCTTCATCAATTGAAAAAGTTAAAGCACTAAAGCAGATTAAAGAAATAAATAAACTCTCATTCGAGATTCAGGTTGACGGTGGAGTTTCGGATAAAAATGCAAATGAGCTTAGAGAAGCTGGTGCAACTAACCTTGTTGCTGGTTCATTTATTTTCTCTGAAACAAACAGAGATTTTGACAAACAAATTAATCTATTAAGATAAGCTAACGGAGCATTCATGAAAAATAATAAAACGTATTCACTTGATGGAACAAACTTATCGATTGAGACCATCTATGAAATTTCAGTAGCAAAAGCACATGAAGTAAAAATTGAGTTAACTTCTGAATCAAAAAAGAAAGTTCTTGCATCTAGGGCCTATGTTGATGAAATAGTTATAAAGGGTGATCCTGTTTATGGAATCAATACCGGTTTTGGTGCACTCTCAAGTAAGTTCATTGAAAGTAAAGATCTCTCACAGCTTCAATATAATTTAATACGCTCCCACTGCACAGGTGTTGGCTCTCCATTTCCAAGAATTACCACTAGAGCAATTATGCTCCTTAGAGCGAACTGTTTAGCCTCAGGCTTCTCGGGTGTATCAATTGAATGCATAGAACTATTATTTGCGTTTTTAGAACACGATATCCTACCTGTTGTTCCAGAGAAAGGCTCCGTTGGTGCATCGGGGGACCTCGCACCACTTTCCCATATTGCATTGGCACTAATTGGTGAAGGTGAAGTTCTTTATGATGGTAAAATTGTAAGATCAGATTTTGCTATTGATCAAATTAAAATGAAACCAGTTGTGCTAAAAGCTAAAGACGGACTAGCTCTCATTAATGGAACCGCAGTTATGGCAGCACTTGGATCATTAGCCTTATACGAAGCAGAAAGAGTTGTTAAAATGGCCGATATTGCGACCGCACTTACACTTGAAGCTGTAAGAGGAACTAAACGAGCTTATGATGAGGATATATCAAGTCTAAAACCACAACCCGGACAAGTTGCTGTTGCAAGAAACCTAACTTTACTTTTAAAAGAAGAAAGTGAAATTGCGACATCTCATCATGATTGCGGTAAAGTACAAGACCCATACTCTCTTCGTTGTGTTCCTCAAGTTCATGGAGCAATAAGACAAACTCTTAAACATGCAAGAGATGTCTTAGAAGTTGAAATTAATTCTGTAACTGACAATCCGTTAATTTTTGTTGAAAAGGATAAAGTTATCTCTGGTGGAAATTTTCACGGAGAGGCGGTAGCACTATGTATGGATTATCTAGCGATGGGTCTAAGTGAAGTAGCCAGTATTTCTGAGAGAAGAGTTGAAAAAATGATGAATCCAACTTTCTCTGATTTGCCAGCATTCTTAATTAAAGAATCAGGATTAAATTCAGGCTTAATGATTGCACACGTAACCATGGCAGCTCTAGCATCTGAAAATAAATATCTTTGCCATCCAGCTTCAGTTGATTCTATTCCAACCTCAACTGATAAAGAAGATCATGTTTCAATGGGTGTAACATCTGGAAGAAAACTTCATGAGGTTCTTCGAAATGTTAAAAGCTGTTTAGCTATAGAGTTTTTATGTAATACTCAAGGTATTGATTTACTCCGTCCTTTACACACAACGTCGGCTTTAGAAAAAGTTTATTCTCTAATTAGATTACATGTTCAAACCATCGATCAAGATAGAGTTTTTTCTAAAGATATTGATAATATCACAAAGTTGATTTCTAACTTTGAAATCCTTAAAGTTGTTGAGGAAAACCTTGGTGTTCTTGAATAAATGAAAGACTTTATTTTTGATCTTATTCAGTGTCCAACTTCAGATGAATCTCTTCAAAAAGCAGAAGATACAGATGAGCTATACACGAAGAATACATCTTATCCAGTTTTCCATGATGTTCCATGGCTTTTCCCTAATCCAGAAGAATCCTTTATTGAATGGGGAAGTAAAGTTAGAAATTTTATACAAGTTGAATCAAGCCTAATAAATGAAGTCGGTAATACTTTAAAATTTGAAAAAAGACCCTCTACATTAGCTCGAGTTCAATCTATTATTGATGGAAAATCCCACAACCTAAAATATCTTGAGTCTCTTTTAAATATATTTGATGAAATCATCCCTATCCCGCTGGCAGAGTCTACTCAAAATATATATTCTTATTTTGAACTTGTTTTTAGGGATTGGCACAAAGAATCGGCTGAAATTGAGTGCTATACAAAACTCATCAATGAAGTCATTTCGAATAATAATTTTAAAAATATTCTCATCTTAGGTTCTGGTGCTGGAAGACTTAGTTATAATCTGGCCCTTAATAATCCTAAAAGTCAGTTTATCTCTTTTGATCACAATCCATTATTAAGTTTCTTATTTAAGAGAATTCTTGACGGTGAATCTATCAATTTATCTCAAGTTGAAATGTATGCAAAAAATCAAGATTCTTATGCAACGGTAATTGAGCTATTTAAGCCTAGTAAAGAATTAGATAACCACCAAATTGTTATGGGATCTTTTCCTGATTTACCATTTAAAGAGAACTCCTTTGATCTAATTATTGCTCCTTGGTTTTTAGATATTATTGAGAGTAACCTAGAATCATCCCTCGTTATAATACAAAAGTTTTTAAGTAAAAATGGTGGAACCGTTTATTTGGGTCCGAACAACTTTCATAAATCTGAAATTTTTGAACAATACGGTGTTGATGAAATTAAATCGATATATAATGATTTTTTCTCCACTCTAAATTCTGAAAGCTTAGAAATAAATTACCTAAAAAATGACAACTCTTCTCAAACAAGAATTGAAAAAATTCTTTTCTTATTTGCAAAAAGTAAAATAACAAATATCAAAACCTTAAAAGCACCTTCATCTGATAAAATTAAATTTGATTCTAAGCTTATTTCTTATAAAGAAAAAATTAAAGTGTTTCATCGCGTATTATCTCAAATTGACTCTGATATGACACTGGAACTTCTAGCAAGTAAACTTGAGACTGAATTTTCTTTCTCAAAAGAAGAATCCCTACATTATGCAGGGATTCTCTATAAACAAATTTTAAAAGAAATTACTTAGCTGATTGTATTTCTTTGTTCATCCAATTGAGAATAACTTTTCTATACTCCGACTTTACTGCTTCGAACTCTGCATGGGCATCTACGTCACCATTACAAGGATCCAGATCTCTTCCGTCTTCAACTTTAAAGTTTACGCTACAACCATCTTTAATTTTTATAATTGTATCACTATTTCCTGTGCGTGTGATATTGGCCGGATTAAACTTCGTTCCCTTTGGTAGTTCACTAATTGGATTAAAGACATAAAACTTATTTGTTTTACCATTAGCTGAGTTATAAATTTTATAACCATCAACCACAGAGTAACTATCTCCCTCAACAGCTGTTTGACCATTAATACTTCGTCCATTCTGGTCGTAAGCAAATTCATCGTTTATAGTGTTATAACGAATAAACTTATATTGCCCAATAAATTTTTGTAGGTATGCCTTGTCATCTCCTGAGTATGCTCCAATATTCAAGTCACTCTCAGAATATGTTTCAAACCTTAAACCTTTCCATGTTGTTTTGTATCCATCAGCACTAGTGCTGTCTTTCTCAAAAGAAGTATAGTTACCATTAGACCCTACTGGTTTTACATACTGTGCAAAGTGAAGCTCTAAGTGATTAGACTTTCCTTCAAAACCTCTTAATAAAAGAGATGTAGAAGGAGAATCATACTTAACCCTACTCAATGCTTGAGAACATAATTTTTGTAAGCTTGCTTTATCAATATTTCCATTTGCATCTTTATTAAAAAATGTCGTCATCTTAAAATATGGATGATCTTCATTATGACATGTTGTACAGTTAAAGAATTGAGCTCCAGTTGATGCTCTTCTCGCTGTACCTGGAATTCTAAGATTTCTATAGCTCCCATTTGTATCATTTTTATAAATTAGCTTAAACTCACTTAGTATTGGAAAAATTGTTTTTTCAAATAAGTCTAAATGTTGGCATTCTCTATTATTGTTTGCAGTTAACTCTTCTTTTGGCATAAATGATACTGCCGCATCTGTCGATTTAATCAACTCGAATGAGAAGCTAAAATAATCTGCGTTTGCTCCATTTATTTGCTGAGCAATTAATACCGCTGGTGTTAATGTTTCTCCATCTGTTCCAGTGACAATCTCTAATTCATTATAAGTGGCATTTGTTTGAGAATAGACATCACTTATTGTTACTTTTATACTTGAAACTGCTACATTTTGAGTATTATCGATAATTCTAGGGTTTCTAAATCTATATGAGTCACCATTAAACTCTTCTACTTCTATTGTAAACTTACCTGGTGAGTTTAGTATTTTAGATAAGTCGTACTCTAATACTTTAGGTTTTATAGCTTGTACGGCCGCCTCATCTTGTAAATTTGCCCTTGGATCAAATGTATCTTCTTTACTAAAAGCAATCATATCAAGTTTTGCACCAACCTCTTTTTCTATTATTTCAATTGTATATTTACCTGGATTAATTCTCCAAATCATTCTCTCTTCTGGTTTCGTATAACTTTGTGTTTCCCAGTTCCACATTCCATTTTCTGCTACATTCCAGTCAATACAATGCATATCATCTATCTGAAGGGCTGATTTATTCGAATAGTCGCTATCACTCGCTGGAGAACAATTCTTATCATCTTTTCGGCATCTTTTTACAGGTCTATTTTTTTCATCCAATAATCTAATATAGAAAGAGTCTTTCCCTGCATCTGCTGCCTTTGTTTTCGTCCAAAGTGTATAGTCACCTGCATCTTTTACTATGAATGGAAGTCTTGCTCTCCCAGGAGCTCTTTGGTTTTGAGATAAATTCATATACTCAACTTTTGGATTTGCAAGCGCAACTGCATATTCTGCAGCAGTTTGTGCATTCCACTTAGTAATTTCTGTTACCATCTCCGCTGCAATATTATCACAAGAAGTTGCACCACCACAATTGTGTCGATCATTTTTCATTCTTAGATATATTCTTGATGACTGCGGGTCTTCAAGATTAACGAGGCCAACAACATCATTATATGCTGTTTCAATATTATCATGTGCATGATCAGGTCTACCTGCAGCCTGCCCAGAGTGACATGAAGTACAGTTTGCTCTCAATGTTTTATGTAATGTTGTTTGAAAGTTTTTTACAGCAATTTTTCTATAATCAACATCTGTTGAAGCAAATAAATTCGATACATCTAACTCAAAATTTGTTCCAGCTTGATATAATTCATTCAGGTTTATATCCGAAACAGCTCCATCATAATCAATATTTGCATAGAATATATAGTCTGCATTTGTACTAAAAAAGTGAACGTAATTTTGCAAGTTAGATTTAGTCATTCCACTCATCAGCTCATTTACAAAATCATTAGCAATATCAGCGTCTCTAGTGTAACTAACAATATTTCCACCAATGGTCATTTTATGAAAATATCCTGGTATCGAACTTAGGTTTCTTGGAGTTGAGCCATCAAAAAATATCGACTTCATCCTAGCTTTGATATCTGCAAGAATTGAATCCCTTAACTCTTCTGGAATATTATTTCTTACATCCATATTTTGTGGACTAAATAAATTTACAGCTGGAGTTCCATACCTTCTTGTAAAATAATTTTTCGAGTAATTCGTTGAGCGATCATTAAAGACTTGATTAAGAAAATCTGACCTTAATAAAAAGTCAGGCAATACTAGAATTGAGTTACCTGAACCAATTGGATCTCCATCATAACCTTTTAAATTGCCATTTTCATATATGGGCCCGCCACTTGGTATTAAAAAATTATTTGAAGAAACATATGTAGTATTCACTGTAGAACCCAGAGAGCTTACAGCTGTTTGAAACTCAGCTCTTTTGTCTGGTCTAATAATATTAAACCTAAGTCTTGTAGCATATGGTCTATATCCTGTTACATCAGGATGCCTTTTTATTTCTGCATACCTAATTCTTCCACCAGTATCTCGATTGATATCATTTCCATTTTCAATTAGCCTACAACCTTGAGCCGCTGAGCCAACACTATGAGAAATAACTCTTCCTGTACTTCCTTCAGGGTGAGGGGTCGCAAAGTCTCCAGTTATGTACCTGAGAGCTGATGCTCCAGAATCTACGTTGTCGCCAGACAGATGATTAACAAGGTATCTTCCTTGTAAGAAGTCATTATCCACATTCCCATTATTATCTAATGGATTTATTTTTATCGCATCTTCGGCTTCAAGAACGACGCTACCTCTTATGGTTTCTGCATATCTCTCAGTACCACTTTTAAAATCCTTCGATTCTGTTTTTACACCGCTATTTTCAACATAAATATTTTTTAACCAATCTTTAATTCCTACTAACATTTCTTCAGCGTTATCACCACAGTTACTCCAACAGTTGTGATTATCTTTTGATAGTCGAAGATATAATCTTGATTGTGAAGCTAGATTTAAATTTACCTTTCCTGATGCAAGTAATAAATCATGTGCTTTTTCAACATCTGAAACAGCAAACCCGACTTTATCACCACCATCTCCATGACAGCTAGCACAGTTTTTCTTAACAATAGGATAAACAGATTTTTTAAAGGCATTTACGGATTGAGTTTTATCCGCTCCACTGAGAACGACATTGTCTGAAAAATCTAATTCTGTAACCTCTACTTTTTCCTCACAAGAAACAAATAGAAATAACATTAATATAGTTAGTGTTGTTATCTTTTTCACGTACGTCCCCCGAAATCAACATTACTTAATTGCGTATTCTACGCTACTTCTTGCACTGGTAGCATTCTTACAAGCTCTTCATACTTATCAGGTAAATCTGACTTAAATATTGCTTTGAATTCATCTCTAAAGCTCGCCGCTTCTGTATCGTAACCTTGAGCCGCTAAGTAATTTATCATAATTGCTTTCCATAAATTCTCAGTACTATTTCCAATAATTGAGTTTTGATCAACTCCACCAGCTTTCACAAATCCACCGACCTGTCTCTCTGGTACGTTCGATGCATTCTTTTTAACTAGAGGTGTTCCATCATGATTATGCTTATAAACAATCATGATAGCAGACGATCTCGTTCCCGAATCTCCAGTCCATCTAACCTTAGCAACTTCTCCAATACCTTCAACAACAACTGGTTCTGTCGCTCCACCAGAGTCTCCCGCAACTCCACCGTCAGTATAAACATGAATAACTAAATTCTTTCCCTTCTCCATTGCTGTTCTAATTAAACGACCAATAGCTCTTCCGACATTCACATCTGTATTATGTGTCGTCATAGCAGGGTTACCATGATAATCGCCACCACCAATTGTAATGGTACCGGCTCCTGCAATATTATCTAAAACCAATTTTGCAACTGCACCTTGAGCTTGATCTCCGCCATAAATTGTACTAATGGCCATATCATTTGCTGGATCTAGAGCACTAGCAGAATATTTATCAAATAAGTTTTTTGCGTCATTTGATGAACATTTTAGAACATTAGCAATCTGTTCTGTAGATCCCATTTTTTTTATTTCATTTATTTTAGCGCTATTCATTTTAGAAATTCTATTCATAAAAGATTTTACTCTTTCAGTATCTTTTGCATCTGTTCCTTCAACTCCAGTTTGATAAAAATAACCAGCACCCTCACCTGTTAACTTATTTCCAAGAGATAAAAGACCTTTTGCACCATTATAATTATTAATTTGTGTCGGTCTTAATTTAGAATCTATTTGGCTTGCAGGTGCAGATGACCTAGCCCCGGTTGCTGTTCCACTATTTCCAACTAACTGAACGAGCTTTCCTTTTGCTCCTGCTCTATTTGCCTGAAAAACAGTGTTTATTGGATTTGTTGCACTATCATCTGCGGTTCTTGTACAAAAAATTAATCCATCGACTCCATCTGATATTGGTCTACCATTTGGCATTTTTAATTCTTCACCAAGTGGTTCTAATATTTTTCTCATCCCATCTAAAAATCCAGATGCTCTATGAAAGTGTAAACCATATTTTGTTTCAACTTTTCCTGAGTTCGAAGGAGCTTCTTCTGGAGTTATTCCTAACCTAATATAATCTCCAGGAGATGATGACGAGGCATCATCTTGTACTCGACTATCTTTAACCATTGAAACCATTGCATTCGAGCCTGCAATATTACAGCCTCCGGCGACATCAATACAGACATAAGGAAGACCTTCTTTAAATACAGCTTCAGCACAGTCTATTTGTTCTGCAAATGCGATATTCGTTCTTGTTAACATTGTTAAAAACGTTGGAAGAACTGCAGTACTCACACCACTAACGAGGCCGTGAGCTAAGAACTGTCTTCTTGTTTTTGGAACTTTATGACCTTTCGCCATAATTTCTTCAATCGGTGTTAGTTCTTTTTTTTGTGCACTCATATTATTACCTCAATTTTATATTAATGTTACGTACGAGCTTGATAAAATAGCAGTACAGCCTAGATTTAATAATTTTTTATTACCCGCTGTATCTGTTGTAGTTCCTGAAACTAATCCAACTTCAGAATCATCGTCTTTTAACCCTTTATTCATTAAGATTTTTTCTACTTCTGCTTTGAAACTATTATGATCTTGATTCTCATTGTTTAGATCTAGAAATGAATCAACTAATTTTTGTACTCTCTGCGATGAATTCAAGGATGCATATTCTTTAGTATAATTTTTATCAATATATTTTTCACAATAAGTAAACGCTAGTCTTGTGGCTGACAATTGATGAAATCCACTTGCGGATGAAGCATCATTTGATGTTGGCAACTGACTTCTAACCGCATTAAACGTACTTACGACATCTGCATCATATGTTGGAACATCTGTTAGCTTTGAGTAGGTCATATTTAATTGTGTAAAATTTTTGATACCTATTCCACCATTTGAAACTTCACTCACAAGATTATCTTTACCAGATCCATGAAGCTCTCCATCGCTTAGCTCTTCGAGTTTTTCGGGCTCTACACATGAAACAATACTTAATAATAATATTAAAGAAATTGAATACTTCATAAATTATTCTCCCATGCAATAGACGGCCATTTTTGCAAATAGATTTTTCAAGTTCCCGTCTTTGTCAAAATCATTTGCATATAATTCAATTACTTCTTTATCTGTACTAGATAAAACTGAATTATAACAAACAGCTTCATATACTTTTTTACTCATACAACTTCTAACTTGTTTTGTTTCTGAAAGCATTTTCCCGATAGACGCTGCACCATTACCAGTTTGAGTTTCTCCCCAACCAATATAAGCATTTTGTCCTTTATTCCATAAGTTCATCCAACTATCATTTACAACGACCTTCCCATTTGCGAATAAGTTATTTAAATTTATTTTAGGAGCTACACCATCAACTATCTTTCCGTCATCATTTGGATCGTGTGATCTATAAATCATTCTTCCATTTACAAAATCGTAATAGGCAAAAGCTCCACCAAGAGCATCTTGTCCTGCGTGACAGCCAACACAATAGTTTTTATAAGTTTCTGTAACACCACCGGGAACTCTATCAACATCTCTTCTTACTTTAAAATCCGCAATCGATGTATCATTTAACTGTTCCATTTCAAGACACATAAAGTTTCTAGCAAAATATTGAAATGGTGTTCTATTTGTTCCGCCTTGGTAATAAGCCTCAGCAAAAGCTCTCGTTGAGAAAACCCCCGCGATTGCATCTTCTTGCAATGTTGTAAAAGCATGTTGCCCACGATTTCTAAATAATTTTCTATCTCCATAAGGAAGATTATATTTTTGTAGGGCTGCATGGTGGGAGTTCATAACTCTGTTATATTCTGGAATTGCAACACCATACTTTGGAAGATAAACATGATCTTTATCGTTTCTGTGATCATAATATATTTTTCTTGGAATACAGTTAGCTTCTACTGCCTCAACCCCTGGATCAATTGCATTACTTCCACATACACTTAGTGGCATTTTATTCGTATCGTAAACAACAGTGAAAGCATCAGCTTCAGGAACTAGATCTCTAGGATCATATTGATACATAACATCTTTATAAAAAACATCAAAAAACTTTATTCTTTGACCATTATTATAAGTTGTCGTTCCATCTGCATCTCTTGTTATTCCAATTAAAGTTGCAGTCATATCATTAAAATCAACGGCCATTGAGCCGTCCTCATTTGTCGTTGGTGCAAAAAAGTTTCTAAGAGTTGTATTATAAAAACCATCACCACTTTCAATGATTTCATCAGCTAGAGCTTTTGCACCTTTAGTCTTCAAAGTTTGTTCATACTTATCTGCCTTAGCTTTATTTGCAGTACCACCAGTCAAAATAGAATAAATTCTTTTTGCCTGTTCTCTTTCACCTGCAGATACTGATGCGCTAATCAATAAGAATGAAGTAAGAAAACTAAATATTGTTTTTGAAAATCTCACTTCTGACCCCCAGAAATTAATTATGTTTCGTATTGTTATCGGAAACCTGATTGTAATTATAAAGTTTGAATTGATTTATTATGCTTCATATATTCTTAATTCACACTAAAGGAATAGGTACTACCTGTAATTACAGATACATAGCGTGTTTTTGGAAATTTATTTTTTATTTTTACTTATATTCTGTTGCCTCATAAAATGTGCAGCTACTATTACTTAGGTCTTAATATTACATAAAAAATCAACTATTTATTAATCTTTCAATTTGGCATAAAACATTTGTTTATCTAGAATACTTTCATGCGTAAAATATTGATTTTTATCTATTTTTCTATATTCCTATATTCTAGTATTGCACTCTCTTATCCTCAGTTTATAGGTAAGGGATATCATGCTTGTTTAACTTGTCATTACAATCCCTTTGGAAATGGGCCTTTAAATGATTATGGGAGAGGTGTCGCCGCTTCTGCCATTGCAGGCCGTGCATTTATTCCAAAATCAATTACTGATGAAAAACTTGGAGAGCATTCAGGTTTTTTAGTTCATAACCCTAGTAACTTTCCAATATCGCCCTCTTATGATTATCGAAGTCTTCTCATAAAAAGCAAAATCGATTCAAAAGAAAAAGTAGATGATCGATTTATTATTATGCAATCGGATTTTTCTCTATCGACACAATTTGGAGAAAGAAAACAATACACTGCGACTGCTACTTACGGATACTTACCAAAAAATAGAAATCAATTACAAGATGAAAAAGACACATTTTCTAAAGAGCATTATATAGGTTATAGGCCTATTGATTCACTTGGAATTTATATTGGGAAGATGGAAAAGGTATTTGGTTTAAGAGTTCCAGATCATACATCATACGCAAGAACGATGTCTAATAATGGTATCTTCGATACTTCAAGCCACGGAGCAACTCTTCACTTAACTTCTGAGAAATATGACTTTGGTTTACAATATTTTGTCGGGGATTTAGAAAAAGAGAAAGAAGAGAGAAGCAATGGCTTTTCAACAAAATTTGAATACTCAATTATGGAGAAGATGAGAGCTGGTTTATCTTATCTAAGTGAGGACTCCGAAACATTTACCGATACGGCCTATTCTTTTTTAACAAAAGCTGGTATTGGAAAGGGTTCGAGTATTATGTTTGAATATGGACTTAAAAATAGAACAACCCCAACCTCTTCATCACCAGTAACATCTCAGTTTATTTTTATTCAAAACCATATTTATATTACTCGTGGTGTTTACTTTATGGCTTCTTATGAGCAAGGAAAGCAAGATACAAGTACTGCTGACACAATACATATCATATCTCCTGGTATTCAGTGGTTTCCAATGCAAAGGCTTGAACTTCGTGGAGAAGTCTCAAACTTTAAAACTTATAGCTCAAAAGATTTTGCTGAAGATAGCTGGAGATTTTTAGGACAAGTTCATATATGGCTTTAAGGTTTATTTTTCTTATATTATCAATGTTCATTTTGCAAAGCTCTTTTGCCAAATCAGACAAACGTCTTGTACTTGCTCAAAAATATTATAAGACAAAACAATATACCAAAAGTATTTATGTTTTAAAAAAGAGTTATAATTTTAAAAAATCTAGAACGATACCTGCTTCTGTTTATTATCTTTTTGGTATGAACCTTTTTAAACTCAATCGTCATTCAGAGTCTATTGCATATTTCAATAGAATGATAAAAGTTGGCTATTTAAAATCTCATATTAAAACCTTTAAAGCTCTCAAGGCTGATGAAGTAGATGAGGATGAGGTACCAAAAATATTAAAAGCTGTTTATTTCTACATGGGACAGTCTTACTATGCTTTGTTTTTGAAATCTGAAAAAGAAATTTATTCTAAAAATGCAAAAAACTATTTTAGAATTTGTGATGCAGTTGACTTCTCTGATCGCTGTGCTTTATTTCTAGAAAACCTTGCAGCAAAAGAGCTTTATAAGCAGCAAAGTAAATATTATTATGAATTTTTTCTCAATGCCGGCCTTATGTATTTTCAAGATAGCTTTTCAATAACAAATAATACAACTTCTGAAAGAATAGAAATTCTCTCGAACTTAACTTCTATTTGTTATGGTGCTGGAATTAGACGTACAAATGCATTTCGTGGTTATGAATTTTCCGGATGTGCTTTTTCTGGAAGCTCTACGGTACAAAGTCAAGGTGGCTCAAAAAACTATAATCAAATTGGCATACCAGTTTCAGGAATTCTGGCCGAAATGGGTTACTTTATCAAACCCGATGATAATAGAACTAGACTCGGTCTCTCAATTCCACTTTTATATCGTTCAGGACAATATCAGCAGCCAACAGGCTGGACACTAGAAGGTGCTCAACAAACATATATTGGTTATATGCTAAATGCTGCTTGGGAATTTTCTTTTCTTGATCTTCAAATGAAATTTGGAAAATTTGGAAAAAATGATTTAATTTTACTCTCAACTTCGATAAATTATTAATATGAAATGCTATAGAAATTTTTCGGAAATTGTGACCTTAGAAAAAGCTTATCATAAAGATGGTCGAAAGCTTCTTCCCGAAGATTTATCCATCATTAAAAACGGAAGCATTGTTTTCGATGATGCCAAAATTATTTGGATCGGTGAAGATTCTTCTCTTCCAAATGAATATAAAAATATCCCTTCAATAAATTATACTGGTCATACTCTTACTCCAGAGGTTGTCGATTCACATACTCACCTAGTCTTTGCTGGTGATAGATCACAAGAGTACACCATGCGATTAAATGGAGCTGATTACGAAGCGATCGCTAAGTCTGGTGGTGGGATTCTATCAACAATGGAGCAAACAATAACTGCATCTGAAGATGAGTTGTATACTTCTGCTTTACAAAGAATTCTCAATATCCATTCTTATGGCGTTGGTACCATTGAGATAAAGAGTGGATATGGCCTAACTCTTGAGTCTGAAAGAAAAATTTCTAATGTTATTCAAAAATTAAAAGATCATTTCAAAGATAAAATTCAAATCTTAAACACCTATATGGCGGCACATGCTATACCAAAAAGTTCTAAGTCATCATCAGAGTATATTCAAAAAATAGTTTTACCTCTTATGAGTGAGCTCGCTAGTTCTATCGACTTTGTTGATGTCTTTCAAGAGGTGGGATATTTCAATGAGGATGATACTAAGGCAATTTTTGATCATGCATTAAAGCTTGGCCTGAAGCTTAAAATTCATGCAGATGAATTTAATGATAATAAAGGGGCAATCCTTGCGACAAAGTATTCGGCCATAAGTGCAGATCACCTTTTATGTACAAGTTTAGATGGTGCAGAGGCACTTTCAAAGTCAAATACAGTGGCAACTCTTTTACCAGGAACAGCTTTTTTTCTCGGAAAGCCCCTTGCAAATGCAAGAATGTTTTTAGATCAAGGTTGTAAAGTTGCCCTAGCCTCAGATTATAACCCAGGTTCTTGTCATTGTGATAATCTCTTAATGATTGCATCTATAAGCGCTAAAACACTTAAATTGAATATTGCAGAACTATGGTGTGGAATAACGCTTAATGCCGCTCATGCACTAGATCTTAAAAATCAAGGTGCACTTATTCCAGAGTTACAACCTAGATTTTCAATTTTTAAATGTGAGAGAGTTGATTTGATTACCTATAATTGGGGAAAAAGTTTTAGCATTAACTTTTAGTTAATTTTCTAATTTTTTATTAATCATATCCGTAAATTGTTCGTTCATAAAATCAAATTCTTTTTCAGAGAATTTGATAACTTTTCCCTTGTGATAGACAATTGTTGAAGGAATTCTTGAAACATTAAACATTTCTGCAAACTTCCCTTCTTCGTCAGGTATGGAGCTAAATTTCAATCCATATTTATTTTCAATTTTACTGATCGCTTTTAGTGCGTCTTCTGTATCATTGTTAATCCCAATTACTTTTATCTTTTCTCCAAACTTTAGTATTAATTTATTTAAAGATTCAAACTCGGCAATACATGGAGTACACCAAGATGCCCAAAAATTCAGAATAATAATAGGTGAATTTATTTTTTTTAAATCTATTTTTTCAGATTTTGATGTCACCGCATCAAACTTACTAAATTTATCCTCTAAAAATGATGTTTTCTCTGAACCTAGCTCTAACTTAGAAGCTGATAATTCTTGTCCATTAATAAGCATTTGTGAAACCATCAAGGCGGTAAATACGATGGCTATAAATATAGATGGTAGTAATTTCTTCATATTCTTTTTATCAGTCTCCACTCACAATAATACAATGTATTTTAAATCTCTAAAAGCATGGTATAATCTTCCAAGTATGAAATTTAATAGTGAAGACAATACTGAAAAAATTCTAAAAGATCAAACTGGTCAGACATTAGTAGAGTTTATCCTTCTACTCCTCGGTATTTTTATTATCTCTTTTGGCTTTATGGCCACAATGAACTCCAATATTTCCGATCGATGGCGTGCCATTGCTCAAATTATTTTAGACGATAAGACCCAAACATTAAATATTAGATAGAGGAAATATGAAGAATTATATTTTATCAATTGATCAAGGCACAACGGGTACAACAGCACTCATCATCGAAGCTAAAACTTTTACTCTCATTAACAAAGTTAATATTGAACACCCTCAAATCTACCCAACTCCTGGGCAGGTTGAGCATAATTTAAATGATATTTGGTCATCAGTTAAAAAAAGTATTACTGCAGTACTTTTAAAATCAAATATTACAAGCTCTGAGATAAAATCAATCGGTATTACTAATCAAAGAGAAACAACTTGTGCTTATGATAATGATGGATCTCCTCTAGCTAATGCGATTGTTTGGCAAGACAGAAGAACAAGTTCATTTTGCAAAGAGCATAATTCTGAATATCAAAAATTAAAAAAGCTAACAGGTCTTCCCCTAGATCCATATTTTTCTGCAACGAAAATGAATTGGCTTCTTAGAAATAATTCTCGAGTTAAAGATGCTGCCGAAAATAAAAATTTGAAGTTATCAACAATTGATACATTTTTATTGTTTAAAATGACTAATGGTAAATCTTTTTACACAGAACCTTCTAATGCTTCTAGAACATTACTTATGGATCTAGATAGTTGTCACTGGAATACTTCTCTACTTAATTTTTTTGATATTAAGAAGGAGTTTTTACCTGAAATTAAAGATTCATTTACAAGTTTTGGTATAACTGAAGGTCTAGATTTTCTTCCGGACGGCATTCCTATCACTTGTATTCTTGGAGACCAGCAAGCTGCTCTATTCGGCCAAGCAGGTTTTAATAAAGGTGATTTAAAATGTACTTACGGTACAGGAGCATTCATTCTTTTAAATACCGGTGTTGATAAAGTCTATAGTGATCATGGTCTTCTTACGACTGTAGCTTTCAAACTAGGTAATAACACATGCTATGCTCTTGAGGGCTCATGTTATATCGCAGGAGCTGCTGTTCAGTGGTTAAGAGATAATTTAAATATAATAAAAAACTCTCATGATATTGAAGACCTTGCCTCACTAGTTAAGGATATGACGGAAATGGAGCATTTATTATTTATGCCCTTTTTCACAGGAATTGGATCTCCTTACTGGAACGCAGAAGCAAAGGGTGCAATCTTGGGCCTTACAAGAGATACGGCTAATAAACATCTTGCTCGTGCTTGCCTAGATGGAATGGCCCTTTCAATCAACGATTCTATAACTGCGATTGTTAGTGATTCAGGCCAAGAAGTAACGCAGATAAAGGTTGATGGTGGAGCTTCTCAAAATGATTTATTAATGAAGATTCAAGCAAGTTTCTCAAATAAAACGATTATCCGTCCAAAGGTAATTGAGACAACCGGATATGGTGTTGCTCTAGGTTCTTTAGTAGGCCTTGGTGAAATTGGTCTTAGTGATCTGACAAAATTTTGGATGGAAGATAAGAGATTTGATCCTGCATCTGAGCCTTATTACCAATCGAAAAAGGCTCAGTGGCAAGATTATTTTAAAAAATTGTATTTATAAACTTAGTGCATTTCAGAAACGTGAACTTCTTTTACATCACATGTCTCTGTCATCTCAACATTTAGATAATACACTTGCCAGTAGACATCACCTGAAAATAAAACTCCATTTTCAGTCTCTCTAACATATCTTACAGTTGATCGAGCATGATTTGCTTCAGCAGACAATTCATTCAGTTTATTCTGAGCCGCTTCTCTTGATGTATAAGCACATTTATCATTTGCGATAGAGGCAAAAGAGACAACAAAACAAAGTACTAAAATTAATTTTTTCATAATTATCCTTTTTTTAAATTAATGCATTTCTGAGTAACTTACATTTACAACATCACATTCATCATTCATCTCAACGACGATGTCATAAATCGCCCATGACACTGAGCCAGAAAAAATAATAAAGTTTTCTGACTCTTTAATGTATTCAACATTAGATCTAGTGATATTGTATTCATCTGAAAGCTCATTAAGCTTTTTTTGCGCAGCCTCTTGAGATGTATAAGCACATTTATCATTCGCAAAAGACAAAGTTGAAACAAGCAAACATAATAGTAGAACGAGATTTTTCATATTATTCCTTTTTTGTTTTGTGAATAATACATCGAGACACGATTCTAAAATAGTCCTTTTGAATTATATACAAGCTGTCTATTTTTTAGACAGTTTTTATATTTATCACTCTAGAGTATAAGTTTTACACAACCATTGACGCTGCGAGCCACTCGATATAAAGAGAGACATCTTTTTATATTTAACAATGGAGCTTCTATGAAATTACTTATCTTCAGCCTTCTTACAATCTTTTCAACTTCATCTTTCGCAACTGCAAGCAATGATGCAAAAATTCGAGAGGCACTGGCCGTATCTTTAATAGGTGCAACTGCTTCCTGTGAACAAACTCTTGCAACAAAAAGTGGTTTTAGTTTCGATGCGATAAGTAATCTTGCGACTGTATCAACATTTGTTAAGTCTAATGCTTTTTCACTAGAATATAATCAAGAAGAGAGTCTTATCTCAATTTATTATTTTAGAGCTGATGGTAAATACTCTATAAACTTTCATACAAATACTTCGTTTAATAAAGTCTTATCTTATACTGCTAAATCGAGTGAAGTATTATCTAGAGTTACATTTCATGGTACTTATGCTAACCCAGAATTTGAATCGAAAGATATACTAAGTAACTTTAACGTTATTGAATGTTCAGTTGAGAATCAAAATCCAACTGATTTAGAATAATTTTTAATCAAATAAATAACGATTGAGCTCAGTGGCCTTCTCAATTCCAATGAGCTCAATTTTAAATTTATCTTTAAGACCTCTTGCTGACTTTTTACTTAAAATGACTTTTTTATAATTTAATTGAACTAATTCCTTAATTCTTGATTCGATCATTGGCACTGACCTTACTTCTCCTGTAAGTCCAACTTCTCCAATAAGAATTATTTCATCTTTAATTTTTTTTGCTTTATATGAGCTTAAAAGTGCTCCAAGAATGGCAAGGTCACTCTCTCTAGTTGAAAGCTTAAGTCCACCGACAACATTTACATAGATATCATTGAAGCTAAGTGGAATTTCAAAGTATTTATCAATGACAGCAACAAGAAGAGATAATCGATTATTATCAAGTCCTTGAGTTGTTCTTCTTCCATTTCCATACTTGTTTTCCACAACTAACGCCTGGATTTCAACAAAAATAGGTCTGTTTCCCTCTAAAACACAAGTTATTGCTCTTCCATATGCATCCTTAAGGGATGATTCTAAAAAGTATTGAGATGGATTTTTAACTTCCTTTAATCCATTCTCTTGCATCTCAAAAATACCAACTTCATTCGTATTACCAAATCTATTTTTAATTACCCGGAGCATTCTATACTGTCCAAACTGATCACCTTCAAAGTAGATAACCGTATCAACCATATGTTCAAGAATTTTTGGACCAGCAATTGACCCCTCTTTTGTAACATGTCCTACAACAAAACAAGTAAGATCAGTTGCTTTTGCATAATTCATTAATTCATAGGTGACTTCTCTTACTTGTGAGACTGTTCCTGCTGCAGATTGTATTTCTGATGAAATCGTCGTTTGAATTGAATCAACTACTAAAAAACTAGGTTTTAGTTTTTTAATATGTTCAAGAATATCCTGCCAACATGTCTCATTTAGAATATAAAAATTTCCTTCATTAATTCCTAGCCTTCTACTTCTTTCTGCTATTTGCGAATTGGACTCTTCTCCAGAAACATAAAGGATTTTTTTATCTTTATAATTAAGAGAGAGTTTAAGACATACCTCCATCAGAAGTGTAGATTTCCCTATACCGGGCTCACCTCCAAGCAGCGTAATTGAAGACTTAGTTATTCCATTCCCTAAAACCCTATCAAATTCATTGATTGTCGTATGGTATCTTACAAAGGAGCTTTGTTCTATTTCCGATATTTTTTTTGGACTATCTTTTTCAATATTTGATCTTCTATTTTGAACAGATCTTTGCACACTTTGCTTATTTACAACTTCTTCTTCAAAGCTATTCCATTCATTACATTCTGGACACTTACCAAGCCATTTCGCAGTTTCATGGCCACAATTAGTACATGTAAATTTTATTTTATCTTTGGCCATATTACTTTATTAAATTTAAAAATTTTTCTTCATTAATGATTGAAATATTTAGCTCAGTTGCTTTTTTAAATTTTGATGAGCTACTCGCTGTATCGTTGGTTAATAAAAAGTCTGTATCTTTATTCACTCCAGATTGAACAATTCCACCATTATCTTTTATCATTTTTTGTAAATCTGATCTTTTCATTGATAGCGTTCCTGTAATACAAAATTTCTTACCGCTTATTTTACTATCAGTGTTTATTTCAAGATTCGATTTTAGTTCAAATCCATAACTTATTAATTTTCTAACTATTTCTTTTTTACTTTCTAATGAATTTACAAAATCTGTGGCAGATTTTTCTGCAAATGAGTCAATCTGTACTAAATCCTCACTTGTAAGGGCCAAAATACTCTCTATAGTATTAAATCCATTTAAAACAATCTTCTCACACTTATTATAAGCCCCGCCGGAGATGCCTAGCGCTGATAAAAATGTTATAAGATTGGCTTTTTTAGACTTTTCAATATTTTCAATTAATTTATCAGCTAGTTTTTCTTTTACTTTATCTACGGTTAGTAAGGATTCTTTTTTTAGTTGATACAGGCTTGGGATATCACTAATTAATTCTAGTCTAATCAGTTCTTCTAGCCTTTTTGAACTTAGATCATCAATTCCTATTTTTTGAATAAAATTTAAAATTTCATCTTTAATTTTATCAGGGCACTTATCATTTTTACAATATAGCCTTATTTCTTCTATAAAAGTTTCTTTTCCACAACTAGGACATTTCTCTGGGATCTTAAATTCCCCTCCACCATCTCGCACTACTGATAAAAACTTAGGAATGACTTCCCCCGATCTTACAATTTCGATTTCATCACCTATTTTTAAATTATTTTGTTTTACCATTCCATAGTTGTGTAGTGTTACTCTTGCAACCATGGCTCCACTAAGCTCAACTGGTTCTATATTTCCAACAGGAGTCAGTATTCCATTTCTCGAAACCTGCCAACTGATCGAGTTTATTTTAGTCACCTTTGTATCCCCTGCAAATTTAAAAGCTATTTTGTATCTTGGGTGATGAGCTGTTTCTCCTAGTTCTTCGTGTAAAAAGATTTTGTTAAAAGTAAAAACGATGCCGTCAATGAGGTAGTTTCCTTCGCTTAGAAATTCTTTTGTTTCCTCAATTCTCTCATCTATTGATTTTTTATCTTTATGAATAATGTATTCCGGAATTTTAAATCCATATTTTTTCAATTTTTTTAACTTTAACTCTTCTGTTTTCTCATTTAGATCAGTTAATAATTCAAATGCTTGAAACGATAGAAATCTTGCAAGATCTATATTTTCTTTTCTACCTAAAATACCTGCAACAATATTTCTAAGATTATTTGGTTTCTCAAGACCTCGTGAAATCATTTCATTACTTAAATTGATAAAGCTCTCTTCAGTACAATATACTTCGCCACGTACTTCGATCTTTTCATTAGTCTCTATTTTCTTTGGAATATCTTTTATATAAAGAATCTTTTGTGAAATATTTTCACCAAACTTTCCATCTCCTCTCGTCTTTGCAAGCTTTAGCTTTCCCTTTTCAAATTCTAATGAACAGCTTGAACCATCAATTTTAAAAGTTGAAACAATATCCTCAGAGTTTCTCCACTTTTCAATATCATCGGCATTATAGGTTTTAGAGAGAGATAACATTTTAGTACTATGCTCTATTTTGTTATCACTGAATAATTGAAACCCAACACTGTTGAGTATTGTATTCGTAGGATCTAGCTCTCGAAGCTCTTCTTCTAATTTATCAAATTCAAAATCAGATACTTCTGGGTTTCCTTGGTAATAACTTTTTTTAAATTTAAGTAATTTTTCTTCTAATTCAATAATTTTTTTGTTCATTTATAAAAACTTTGCAAAGTATGGATATAGTAAACTGTTAAATAATAAAATTACTGGTCCAGACATAAGGCCTGCAGAAAAAACAGGATAGTACTTTAGCTTTTCCTTTTTTAAATTTATAAAGTTTATTATGACATAAGAAAAAAGGCAGAAGACGATAGAGAATATCGGAAATGCAGACATTCCCATTAATGTTATTTGATCTTGATTTGTAAAATGATTTAAAATATTTGTTCCGACAAGTCCAATTGTTGTCGCAAACATCAATGATAAAACTAAAAGAATATGATCTTTTTTAATATATTTATATTTATTGGAAATTAAAAAGTAAAAATACATTGCACCCATAAACACTGTAAAATGAGTAATTGCAATTAATGATAAAACAATGGCCATAAATATCCTGTTAAAAAGTAAATATTGCGCCCATCTTAAAGTTAGAATCACGATATGTTAACTCTGAATTTGACCCTTTAAATTTTGCAGTGTTACTTATTGATTCAAACGCACCATATAGTCTTAAATTATAGCTCCAGTCATATTGAGCCCCAATTTCAAACGCCATAGATGATATCGATTTTGCTCCACCAAATATATTATCCTCATCATCAAATGTTGGGAATGGAATAACTTCTCCACTTCCATAGACTCTGACTCTCTTTTCAAGAGGAATACTTCCTCCCATCCCCACAAAGAATCCACTAAACGCATTTGTTCCAAAAGCATCTTCGTCTGATCCATCAAGTTCATATGAATACTTAACCCAACCAGCGTAGGCATTTATTTGTGGGCCATAAAAAAATCCCATGGGAAGATATTTATACCCTGCTCCAATTTTAAAGACACCTGAATTTTGTCCTGATTCATTAGAACTTGGATTTCCTGATGTTTTAGACAGGGTTCCAATTCTTCTTGAAAATTCACCTAGAGCAAAATACTCTCTCGTTAACCAAGCTTCAAATTCTGCACTTATACCATAAATAAAACCATTCATTTTATTTGAACCTGATTGTGCATTTGTACTAGTTGTATGAGAAGCAAGGGAAAAACCTAGAAAGACTTCTCCTAGTTTACCGAAACTATTTTCATTCATTTCTTGAAATGTTTTTGCATCGATATCTTTTTTAGGATTAAATTTTTCAAGTTTGACCCAATCACCAGCTTGAAGTTTTTTATCTGCAGTATAAATCTTTATAAGACCTAGGCCTTGGCCTCTCGATAAATTATAAACTTTACCCTTTGCTATTAATTCAGATTCCCACTCAACAACCTTTTTTAATAGTGGATGATTTTTTTTACGCACAAGCCTTCTAATTCTGAATTCCTGGCCGATACCAATTTGTTTATCTTTACTAAAATCAAAAGTTATTTGATCTCCGAGAACTCCCAATACTTTACCGTCATATGGAATTATCGCTCGAAATGTTTCTAACCAATTAGTAATCGTAGTGACCGCTTGATCACTGTCAATTTTATTTATTATAGCTTTTTCTGATAAGTACTTATCAATACCATTTTCACCAATAACATCTACATTAATTTTAAGACTATCTATCTCATATTCTAATGTGACTCTTATGATCGTTCCTACTTTAAGTCTATCTGCAACGCTTTTAATGACATTTTCATCTTGTAAATATTCAGGTAACTTCTCTCTGTATTTACCAAATATCTCAATTACATCGCCGCTTGATTTATAGTCACACCATTTTTCTTTTTTAAGATATCTCTCTAGCTCTTCATATACTTTAAAGCCTAAAGAGTTTCCTGCAGTATCAGTAATTGGCAATAGCATACAGTCTCTTAAACTATAGACATCTGACTTTGCATTAATAGACATTAGAAATATTGTGACGAGTATTATGTATTTCATAAATTTATTGGTAACTCCGGTAGATCTTTAAAAGATTTTTTATTTAACATTTGTCCACTTTCATAGAGATCAATAAGCATTCTTGCTTCAGCTAATTCTTGCTTTAATTCACTATTTTCTTTTTTAAGTCTTTCTAGTTCAAAAAGATTCTCTGTATTAATTCTTTCTTCGACAACCTTTGGTTCCATAAAGTTTTTGGTCCAAATATAATATTTACCGTTTTCTTCTTTGAACTTTACTCTATTCGCCTTTACATATCTTCTAACAGTCGAAATCGATTTTTTTTTAAATGATGCATATTCTAAAACACTTAACCATTTGCCTTCCATAACTGTAACCATCCTTACTTACGTTATTAATTCTTATTAGATTTTAGTGAATAAGAGTTAAATGTGCAAAATATTCGTTTAAAAGTTCTCTTTAAGTATTCTCTCTATTATAATTATTCATTATGACTACGTATGATTTATCTGAATTTAAAAATAAAAAAATTGCACTCGTGCTATCAGGTGGTGTCGTTAAGGCAGCGGCTTGGCATATTGGAGTTACACTTGCTTTAGAGGAATTAGGCTTTTCCCTCAAAGGAAATAGGACCTCAAATGCAAACGAGACAATGCCCAAAAAACACTCTTTGGAAATAGGCACCTACGTAGGCTCTAGTGCTGGAGCGATGATAAGCATTTTTCTTGCTTGTGGATATACGCCCCAAGAAATTATTAATGGCGCTTTTGGCCTGACAAAAGGTGAAATGAAAAGACTGACTTATCTAGATATGTTCTATCTTAACAAGTTCAAACTGCGTCCAAAAATGAAAGATCTCTATCAACCACTTGAGAGTTTTCCTAAACTATTCAGGAACCTTTTATCTCCACTTATGAATTTTCCTGGCTTTTTTTCGACTGAGGGCGTAAGAAGGTATCTTCTAGATGGTATTTTAGAATTTGATTCTTTTGAAGATTTTGTTCCTGATCTTTTTATTGTAGGAACTAAACTGGATCACTCACAGAAAACGATTTTCAGTCGTTATAATTATCCGAATCCAAGCCATGATGCTACTGCTCATTACCAAACAGGAGTAAAAGTATCGGACGCTGCAGCCGCTTCAATGGCCGTTCCTCCATTTTACGCTCCTTTTCCAATTATTAATCCTGTTTCCGGACAAAAGGATTATTATATTGATGGAGAAATTCGTGAAACTCTATCAACACACGTAGCTGAAGATAATGGGTGTGATATTATTATTTCTTCATGGACGCATACTCCGTATCATTATCATGATGAAGTTGGATCTCTAATTAACTATGGACTGCCTTCTATTGCCATTCAATCCATTTATTTATTAATACAGAAGAAAATAGTAAGCTCTAGAGCAAAACGTGCTACAGGATTAGATATTCTTAATACTGTTTCTGAGTACATGAAACAAGAAAAGTTCACAAATGCTCACAGACGAGACATTCTTGCAATCCTAGAGAGAAAATTAAACATTAATCCAAATGTAAAATTAATAGATATTTACCCTACTCACCACGATTACCAATTATTTTTTGCTAATTCATTTTCATTGAATCCAAAAGTAGCTTCTCATGCTGTTAAAGCAGGCTATAAAAGAGCAATGCAAATATTATCCCAACCTGAGTTTTTATGATTTTTTTATTCACAATTTTTTTCTCGCTAAATGTATATTCAATAGTTCCTCCATCTACCTTTGACTCAAGTTATATTTCACTTGAAAATAGTCTTCTTGAACGAGGTGCAAATAATTATAAAGAGGCCAAAACGATTTTGTCTTCTGAGATAGTTAAGAGTATTTTAAATGATGTTGATAATCGAGTTTCTGATGATTTCATCATTCCTGAATACTTTAAAAGTTCTGTTTTTTTTTGGTTTAATATTTATACTCAATATAGTTCTAAAAATGTTGTTATTCACGATTCAACCCATCTTGACCTTATTTACCATGTTCTCGACTTTGATGAACTTTACAAGTCTGATATCCATCGTTTTGCTAAGGCAAAGCTGCAATCAAACTTATCTCAAGAATATATTGGCTCTCTAAAAAAAACACTTATTAGCTTAAGTAAAAAGAAGTCTTTATTTAAAAAATATTTAAACAAAGAAGAGATTTCCATGATACAAGCAATAAAAAATGGAAATCTCACTATTCCTAAAAACAAAAAAAAGAGATTAAAGTTTTTTAAAAATCTTGCTAAAAACATACGAACTCAATTGGGTCAAAGGGATAAAATATATAATGGTTTGGCCAGATCTATCCCATATAGACCATTTATTATTAATTTACTCCATGAATTTAAATTACCTCAAGAACTTTTGGCCATCTCTTTTCTAGAGTCTAGCTTTAACCCTGCCGCAGTCTCAAAAGTAGCGGCCTCTGGTGTTTGGCAATTTATGCCATATATTTCTAATTTATTTATGCCCAAAATCACTGAATATTATGATTATCGATCAAATCCAGTTATATCGTCAGTTGCAGCATTTCATCTTTTAAAACAGAATAAAATGATTCTAAAAAAATGGGACTTAGCTGTTCCGGCCTATAATTCAGGAACAAAGCATCTGGTGAAGGCACGACGAAAATTTAAAAAAGTTAAAAACTTAAGTCTTGAATACATTTTAGAACGATATGACCACGCACATCTAGGATTTGCTTCAAAAAACTTTTATTCAGAATTTTTAGCTTTGGCTCATGTTCTTGCTTACTCAGAAAAAATATATCCAACTAAAGGTCTTACTAACACTTCTTTGACTATTAATAATCCTGGTAACTTAAATATATTTGTTAGTAAGTGTACAAACAGCCCCGAAAATGTATTCAATGCTCAGACACAGAACAAAGATTATATTCATAAGCTTAATTCTCATCTATTTAAACCTAATATAAAATTAAAATCGGGTGTTTTATATGTTTCTGACTATGAAATGGATAGTCAAAAATTTTTTAAAATTGATATATCATATTTTAAAAAACATCCACCTAAAAAGTATCCCCTTCTAGTCAAAAAAATGAAATGTAAATTATAATTGCTCAATCAGATATGTATTTTCTGAGCAGTAAGTTTGTAGATAATCAGAACTTCCATCTATATACTCAATTGCAATATTTAGAAGGCCTTGCTCATCACCCTTCATAAAGATCTTTTCTGTCTTACTTCCTAATTGATTATAAAATCGTCCATCTTTATCAAGCATTTTTACAATTGTACGCATTCCAGAGTTTTCTGAAATACCATTGATGTAAATACTTTCTGCTTCTTTTTCTAAATTTAATTGAACAAGACATTTATCTTGAGCTATATCCATATTTCTTATAACAAAATCTATATATTCTTCATCAGGAATAACAATATTTTTCTTATCCCATCTACCTACAAAAATACTCTCACCTAGGTGATCTAGTTTTAAATATTTATTTGAATTTTTTGAATAGTTCATGTTTAAGATATCAAAACTATAATGATTTTTCTTTGTAAATGTTGCAGCATTATAATTCCATGAAGATATATTATTTTGTGCAATATTTAATTGGGATTTACACTTATTAATTAATCCCTCTTGAAAAAATCTTATTTCTTCTTTTGTGATTTTATCATTTATATTTTGATCATAGAATATTTCTCTTTCTGTCAGATGTATGATCCTTGAAGTTGTATTACCTTCACTATCAATATAGTTGACAATTGTATTTCCGGACTCAATTCCAACAAATAGTATATAATTATAATCAGAGTCCGATTTATCAACAGCTGAAAACTGACTATTTAAGTAAATTTTTCTTTCATACTTGTATTTTATATCTAAATCAACTTCTTCAGTTTCATTTGCGAGTTCAATCATTAAATGAGCACCTAGACCTCTTAACTTATAATTTTGAATAATCGATTCAATAAAGTTCGTTCTAAATAGAGGCAGCTTTACTTCATAAGATCCATTTTCTAGTAGAATGTCTGTACTCATAGGATAATAATCACTCGCTAGTACAAGTGCTCTTCTTACACTTTTTTGACTACTCATTTTTGTTTTTAATTGAACTTTACCACTTCCATTATCAGCAATAATATCATCTATATTATCTTGAAATCTTAACTCAAAGTTATAGACAGTCTTTTCAATTTTTTTACCTACTGGTAAAAATGAAATTGAGTACTCAGCGTTATATATTCTATTACTATTTTCTTTTTCATAACACTCTGAAGGTATTTCAGCTTGAGAAGTATTTTCTTCTGAGCTTAAAAAGCCCATTACTTCTTTTTTTGCTTTAACAATGTTTGGATTCGATTGACTTGATGCAGACATTTTTGAATTAACAATATCCTGTATGCTCTCATCTATTTTTCTAGAGTCGAAGTCCTTATCAATAGTATTACCAATATTCTGACTCTGTGTCACAATAGACGTTTGGGTACTATTTGAATTTTCTACTTTATTAATTGCTACAAGTTTAGAAATTTTTTGCTTATCGCTAAAAACTTTCTGAGTATCCAATTTAGTAGTTTTTTCAACATCAACGACTTTCTCTTCTTTCTTACCATAATCAAAAAAGACAAGTTCATTTTCATCAGTAGTATTTTCGGAGTCAGTACTTTCAATTTTTTTAGAAATTCTTTCTCTTATTATATTAGTTTTTTTAATTTTTTCTTCGGCTACAATGACTTTATTTTCAACGTTTGAGTACTCATCTAAGTTGAGTGCTAAACTACTCCAATCATTTCTTTTGTTTATTGTATGAGTAATTTCTTTTTGTTGGGATATTTCTGAATAGTCTAATTCACTTAGATCTATTTCTTTAAAATCTCTATTGTTCTTATCAACGGAAATTTTGTCCTGCTGATTAATTGTTATTTTTTTTAAGTCTATTTTTTTGACGATTTTAATGAATTTTATTTTTTCTGTTTTTACTTCATTTTTATAACTATCTTTTGGAAGAAAGTTTTTTATTTTTTGTATGTCTTCCAATGACACTTCATCTATTTTTTTAACCTCGAGAACTCTTTCTACATTAGGTTTCTTTGCTTCTTTGCTTTTAATATTAAAAGATATTTCTTGTGTTTTAAACGAATTACTAAGACCAATTATAACTGATCCTAGGATTCCAAATGTTGAAAGTGTTGAAATTATTATTCTTTTATTCACAAGTTAATTTTAATGGATTTTTGTTTTTTTAAAAGGCTTTGCACATATTGCACGTACGTTTATGAATACTCTCGTGCATTTAGTGGTTATTCAACTGAGTATTCAAGCTTTTTTGCCCCTATCGGACCAAAAAAAAACCTGGCATAGGCCAGGTTTTTTCTTATTTTAAATTTACTGCTTTTATTCTAATCTTTGCTCTTTCAACTTTTCTTTGAAATTTAATTTGGTCTACACTGGGAAGACCATCCTTAATTCTAGATTCTGCTTTTAAAAGTGCGCTTTTTGCTCTTTCAATATCTATTTTTTCTGGTTTTTCAGATGTCTTAGCAAGAATTGTTACAGTCTTACCTAGAACCTTGCAAAGACCACCGGCAATAGTAAAGTTTCTTGTTTGAGAATTATTTACCTTTGCAGTTAATATTCCAGTGCTAAGCTCAGAGATTAAATGAGTGTGACCTTTTAAGACATTAATGATTCCTGACTCTGTAGGAATTAATAATTCATCACAACCCATCTCTTTCACGACTACGCCATTTGGAGTAAATATATTTAAGTTAAAATTACTCATTATTTATCCTTAAAGTTTTTTAGCCTTCTCATAAACCATATCTAAGCTTCCAACTAAGTAGAATGCTTGCTCAGGTACATCATCACATTTACCATCTAGGATTGCCTTAAATCCTTCAATTGTATCTTCAATTTTTACAAATTGACCATCAAGTCCTGTAAACTGAGAAGCTACAAAAAATGGTTGAGATAAAAACTTTTGAATTTTTCTAGCTCTAGCAACGACAATCTTATCTTCTTCAGATAATTCATCCATACCTAAGATTGCAATAATATCTTGAAGTTCTTTATACTTTTGTAGTACTTGCTGAACTCTTCTTGCTGTTGAATAGTGATCATCACCAACAATATCTGGAGATAAAATTGTAGATGAGCTCGTAAGAGGATCAACCGCAGGGTAAATACCAAGAGATGCAATTGTTCTTGAAAGTTCAGTCGTTGCATCTAAATGGGCAAATGTAGTTGCTGGAGCTGGATCTGTATAGTCATCTGCAGGAACGTAAACGGCCTGAATAGATGTAATTGATCCATCTTTTGTAGATGTAATACGCTCTTGAAGTGCACCCATCTCTGTTCCAAGTGTAGGTTGGTAACCAACGGCAGAAGGAATACGACCTAAAAGTGCCGAAACCTCAGAACCTGCCTGCGTAAACCTAAAGATATTATCAACAAAGAATAATACATCTTGTTTTTCTTCATCTCTAAAATATTCCGCTACAGATAGACCTGTTAGAGCTACTCTTGCTCTTGCCCCTGGTGGCTCATTCATCTGACCATATACCAGAGCTGTCTTATCAATAACTCCCGACTCACACATTTCGTCGTATAAATCTCTTCCTTCTCTTGTTCTCTCTCCAACACCTGCGAATACTGATAAACCACCATGTTGTTGAGCGATATTGTTAATAAGCTCCATAATTAAAACGGTCTTACCAACACCGGCACCACCAAATAAACCAATCTTTCCACCTTTAACATAAGGAGCTAGTAGATCGATAACTTTAATACCTGTATAAAAAGGCTCAAGTTTTGTTGATAAATCAGCAAACTTCGGAGCTTCTCTGTGAATTGAATATGTTTTCTTTGCCCCTACAGGACCACGCTCGTCAATAGGCTGACCAATAACGTTTATAATTCTACCAAGAACTTCTCTACCAACAGGTGTTTGAATTTGTGTTCCAGTATCTAAAACTTTTTGACCACGAGCTAAACCTTCAGTTGCATCCATAGCAATTGTTCTAACCATATTATTACCAAGGTGAGATGCAACTTCTACTACTAGATTATTTTCTCCACCCTCGATCGACTTGTTAGTCATTGTTAATGCATTATAAATCGCTGGTAGTTTGCCGTTTGTAAATTCAACGTCAACTACTGGACCCATAACTTGTCTAATAATCCCTACATTTTGTTCAGACATTTCTTATGCTCCTTAAGAGTTTAATGACTCAGCACCAGATACAATTTCTGTTAATTCAGTTGTAATCGCTGCTTGTCTTAATTTATTCATTGTTAATGTTAAGCTTCTTATCATTTCTTTACTATTTGTTGTTGCATTATCCATTGCTGTCATTCTTGTAGCATGTTCTGCTGCAATTGCATCAAGAATTGAAGTATAAATTGTTGAGTTTAATACCTCTGGAATTAAGCTGTCTAATATTTCCTTCGCGGACGGCTCATACTTAAAATCGACTGGGAATTCCTTTAGAAGTTCTTCCTTATCAGCAGCACTAACTGTCATGGGAAGTACTTGCTTAATTGTTGAGTTAAATTCAATTGCGGAAACAAACGAATTATAAGCAACAAATATTTTACCTAGTTTACCCTGCTCAAATAAGCTAGCCAATTCGCTAACTATTGCTTGAGTTTCTGAAAAAGAAGGCTCTGCTTTTGAGAAGTTATAAGTTTTCTCACCTGTTCTTTTTTCTCTTTTTAAAAGATCTTTAACTTTTTTACCTATAAAGTAGATTTTATTTTCATGAGCTTTATTTGCTTCTAAATAAGTTCTTACTTTCTTATATAGTGAAGAGTTATATCCACCACAAAGACCTTTATCTGAAGAGATAACTAGGATTGCATTTGTTGTTTGATTGTTTTCAGTTAGATATTTATGAGAATAGTTTTCAGCTAATGCCGCAGCAACTCTAACTGTCTTATCAAGTTCAGAAGAGTATGGCCTAAAGCCTTGAATTCTACCTTGAGCTTTAGAAAGCTTAGCTGCAGAAACAAGCTTCATGGCACTAGTGATCTTAAGAGTACTTTTTGTACTCCCAATTCTCACTTTTAATTCTTTTACATTTGCCATTATTTTTCTCTTTAATTTTAGTAGTTAGTAGTAATGAAAGTTGAAATTATTTCATTTAATTTCCCTTCATTTTCAGCAGAAACTTCTTTTGAATTTCTAATTGCATCTCTTACATCAGAATGCTTAGATCTAATATGTTCTAAAAGTCCTTTTTCTGCTTCAACAATTTTATCCTTTGCAACAGTATCAAAAAATCCTTTTGTTCCTGCAAAAATTGAAATCGCTTGGTCCTCAACATCATATGGAGAATATTGAGCTTGTTTTAAAAGCTCTACTAATCTTTCACCCCTTGCAAGTTGCTTTTGAGTTGCTTCATCTAGATCAGATGCAAATTGAGAAAAGGCAGCTAACTCTCTATATTGAGCAAGATCTAGTCTTAGTGTTCCTGAAACTTTTTTCATTGCTTTAATTTGAGCAGATCCACCAACTCTTGATACAGAGATACCTACGTTAACTGCAGGTCTTACACCAGAGTTAAATAAATCTGCTTCTAAGAATATCTGACCATCAGTAATTGAAATTACGTTAGTTGGAATATAAGCAGAAACGTCACCTTCTTGAGTTTCAATAATTGGAAGAGCCGTTAGAGAACCCGCTCCAGCATCATCGCTCATTTTTGCTGCTCTCTCTAATAGTCTTGAGTGAACATAGAAAACATCTCCTGGAAATGCTTCTCTTCCTGGTGGACGTCTTAATAATAATGATAGCTGTCTATATGCTTGAGCTTGTTTAGTTAAATCATCGTATACGATTACTGCATGCTTTCCATTATCTCTATAGTATTCACCCATCGTACAACCTGTATATGGTGCGATATATTGAAGAGGTGCTGAATGCGACGCTGTTGCAGATACGATAATTGTATATTCAAGGGCTCCGGCTTCTTTAAGTTTTTGATATACCTGTCTAACTGTTGACTGTTTTTGACCAATTGCTACGTATACACATACAACATCTTTTCCTTTTTGATTGATAATTGTATCAAGTGCAACTGCTGTTTTACCTGTTTTTCTATCACCAATTATAAGCTCTCTTTGTCCCCTTCCGATTGGAATCATTGAGTCAATTGCTTTGATACCTGTTTGAACTGGCTCATGGACTGGCTTTCTTTTAATAATACCAGGAGCTTTAATTTCAATATTTCTATATTCTGTTGATTTAATTTCACCTTGACCATCTACTGGCTCACCAATTGCGTTAACTACTCTTCCAAGTAGTGCATCTCCAACTGGAACCTGAACAATTGACTGAGTTCTCTTTACAGTTGAACCTTCTTTAATTTCAGAATCACTACCAAGAACTGCAATACCAACGTTATTAGATTCAAGGTTTAAAACCATTCCCTTAACACCGTTATCAAATTCAACTAATTCTCCAGCTAAAACATTTTTTAGTCCAAATACTCTAGCAACCCCATCACCAATAGTTAAAACTGTTCCAACTTCATTTACATCAAGTTTAGTTTCAAAATTTGCAATTCTCTCTTTAATAATACCAGTAATTTCTTCAGGTCTCATTGTTGTGCTCATTAGATATATCCTTCAGTTTGTTGTTTATTATTTTCTTATTATTATTTACCTAAAACAGATTCTTTAAAACTTCTTAATTGATTATCTACAGTCGCATCTAATTGATAATCGCCAACTGTAACTTTATAACCAGCTGTTATTTTTTCATTTTTTTCATAGTTTAATTTTGGTTCTATATTTCCCAACTCTCTCTTAAGAGCTTCAATTAACTTGCCTCGAATCTCATCTGAAATGTTCTCAGCAGACCCTTCAATTGTTCCTCTTAGAAATCCTTTTGTGGCATCATCGATCACAATAACTTCTTTTGTAATTAGAGGTAAGAGTGAAATTCTTTTCTCATCTATCAAGTAATTAACTGCCGCCACAAGTATCGGTGCTAAGCTTATTTTCTCTGAGATTGCTTTGAATACAGATTTTTTTTCTTCATTAGTAAATACATCTAAAAACAGAACATTTTCTAAGTCATTTGAAACATTTATGATCTCAGTCAATTTAATTATTTCCTCAGCGATATCAACTTTATTGGATTCACCAAGCTCTATAAACGTTTTTGCATAAATTTTAGCAATATTATTTTCTTTCATTTATAAACCCTTTACTAATCTTTCTACTGCTGAGTCTGAAAGAGACTTATCAGTTTTAATTTTAGCTTTTGTCTTTGAAATTACTTGATCGATTAAAGTTCTGTTTAGTTCATTCATTAATTCTAATTTTTCTGCATCAATTTTTGACCCAGCATCTTCTTTCATTTTCTTTACTCTCTCTTCAATAGATAAAGAATATGTTTTTTCAAATGAAGTTAATTCATTTTTCATTTCAACTTTTTTCTTATTGAGTTCTTCTTCCGCACCTTCAATTTTCTTTTTATTTAGCTCCATCAACATTTCAGCTTCTTTTGCTTTTGCAGACGCCCTTTCAAGTAGCTCTGAAATTGATGTTGATTGGGCCTTAAACAAAGCGCTTAATTTTTTTCTTAAACCAAAAACGATCGCTGCTAATAAGATTGTTACATTTACAGCTGCGGGAATTAAGTCTGATGGTGATCCATGACCAGATCCTGCTGCAATAGCATTAGTACTAACTAATAATAAAATTAAAAACTTCATTAATTTCCCTTTGTAATCTTTGCAACTAGACTTACAGAAAGCTGCTCAGCCTCGTTCATAATTTCGCTTTTCTTATTATTTATTTCAGCTTCAATTTTTACACGTGACTCTTCAATATAATTATTAATTTTCGCTTCTTGCTCTCTATATTTAGATTCTTCTTTTTTTACAATTTCATTTTTTAGAGTTTCAAAGTCATTTCTAATTTCTTTATTTGCTTTACTTATTTTATTTTTATACTCAGATTGTATTTTAATGATTTCTTCGAGTTGTTTATTTGCACTCGCCTCTAGACCTACTGTCTTCTCTTCTCTTTTTTCAATTAATGCCTGAAGATGCTCGAGGAATAAAAATTTTGTTATATAAAACAAAATTATGATAATTGCGAACTGGTACCAAACGCTTTGATCTGCGCCTAATTGTTTTAAAATATCTAGAATCATATCCATATTAATTTTTCCTTAACTATATAAAATAATTAACCATATTTGATATTCTCTCTACACTCTATAGTCAAGAAAGAACTATAATGTTTTTGAATTTATTTTTTGTCTTTCATTTTTGTGACACCATGAAAAATAACACCCTCTTCAACAATTAAGCTTGGTGAAGTTATTGTACCTTCGAACCTTGCAGGTTTTCTTATTTCTACTCTAGAAGTTGCTTTTATATTTCCTTTAACCGTACCAGAAATAAGAATAATATTTGCATTAATATCAGCATTGATTACTGCTGCTTCAGAGATAACCAGCGTATCATTTGAATAAATACTACCAGTAACGATACCAGAAATTCTCACAACACCATTAAACGATAAATTTCCTTCAAATCTACAACCTTCTTCAATGATTGCACAAATTTGGCTTCCTGAACTCATAAAAAGATCTCCCTTGATCTTTAAAATTATACACTAATTTTTAATAAGATACTCATAGATATCATTAAATTCAGCTTCGTTATTAAATTTTATTGAAATTGTACCTGAACCATTGTTTTTTGTTTTTAAGTCAAAGTGATAGCCCGTTTTTGTTTCTAATTTTTTCTTAATTGCATCAACTCTTTCATCAAAAAATTCATTTTGAGTTTTCGGTTTATTTGATTTTGTTGCTTTAATTTTCTTCTCTAGCTCGCGAACAGATAAGTTCTCTTCAACAGCTACTCTTGCAAGCCTTCTTGATAGTTCATCTTCTTTTATTGACGCTAGTACTTTTGCATGTCCAAAGCTAAGTTCTTCTTTTTGTAAAAACTGTACTACTTCTCTCGGTAACTTTAATATTCTCAAAAAGTTAGCAATGGTTGATCTCTCTTTTCCAATTTTTTTTGCTACCTCTTCTTGTGTTAATTCAAACTCAGTCATTAGTTGATAGTATGCAAGGGCTTCTTCAACACAATTTAAATCACTTCTTTGCACGTTCTCAATGATGGCCATAACAAGAGATTCTTTTTTAGTTGTTCTTTTTACAATCACAGGAACTCTCTCAAGTCCTGCAAGTTTAGAAGCTCTAAATCTTCGCTCTCCAGCTATAATGATATACTTACCATTCTCTTCTGAAACTGTAATAGGTTGTATAACACCATTTTCTTTAATCGAATTACAAAGCTCAACCAACTCTTTATCTTTAAAGATTTTTCTAGGCTGTTCTTTATTTGCGATAATTTTATCTACAGGAACAAGTAGTGGTCCACCAGTTGGTTCTATAGAACCACTTTTTTCATTTTCGTGCATATTAGACATTGCGTTATTGCTAGATAACAATGCACTCATACCTTTACCTAAAGCTAATTTATTTTTATTCATCTCTCATCCTCTCAAATTTGGTATTCATCAAAGCTTGGAATTGAATCCCTATTAATTACTTTATCAACTAATGATTCATTCATTTCTTGATACTTTGGAGTTTCTACTTTTTTATCTCTAACAATTATCTCTCTAGCTAGATTTAAATAAGCCTCAGATCCTTTTGAGGTGATATCATATATTATTATTGGTTTTCCGTGACTTGGGCATTCTGACAATTTAACATTTCTCGGAATAATTGTCTTAAATGTTTCTTTTGGAAACGTACCTTGAATTTCTTCAGCAACTAGCTTTGAAAGATTATTTCTTCCATCATACATCGTTAAGAGTATACCCTCTATTTCAAGTGCAGGGTTTAGATTTTGCTTAATAAGCTTAACAGTGTTTAATAGCTGTGCAAGGCCCTCCATTGCGTAATATTCTGTTTGCAGTGGCACGATATAGGTGTTAGCTGCATTTAATCCATTAACTGTAAGAAGGCTTAATGAAGGCGGACAATCAATAACTATATAATCATAAATATCTTTGATTGACTCAAATGCATTTTTTAACTTAGACTCTCTTGCAAAAGTATTCATTAATTCAACTTCTGCACCAATTAAATTATTATCTGATGGACAGATATCTAAATGAGGTAGCTCTGTGTTATAAATGCAGTTTTCTAAATTTTCTTCACCAATCATTGCATGGTAAACGTTTGCGTTTATAAATAACGATTTATCTAGTCCAAGCCCAACGCTAGCATTTCCCTGAGGATCTAAGTCAACTACTAATGTTTTCTTTTCTGCTGCAGCTAAAGATGCTGCTAGATTGACGGCTGTAGTTGTTTTCCCAACTCCACCTTTTTGATTTGCAATTGCAATTATTTTTGCCATATTCCCTCTCGTTTAGATAAAAACTTGATATAATTTTTTAAAGTATGTCGCTTAGTTTGACAAGGTTATTCGGAGATATAGTTGTATTTATATTTTCAAATCCAATTAAATATCTCTTCTCAACACCCTCTACATTCAGTATTTTCTCTTCAATTACTTTCCAGTTTTCTTTTGCTTTTTTAAATTGTTCTTCTTCTATTTCATAGAAACCAGGACCTTTATAAAAATAAACCTGAATAGTTTTATTTGTATAAATCTTTGATAGAAAATCATTCACTTTTCCAACCGCCTTAAAAGTACAAATACATTCTTTATCAATAAATATATTCTCGATCCGATTATGAAATAGTTTTACATTTTTTAAGCCTAATTTACCTGCAATCTCTGCTACAACTTTTACTTTTTTTCCTCTAGTCTCAATTCCGATAAATTTATTTTTTGGGTTCAATTTAGCCATTGGAAGTATAGGGAATCCACCTCCAAAACCGATATCAATCATTAAACCTGTTTTCAAGAGACTTTCTCTAAAAATACTAGATTGCTCATACGGCGCTATCGAATCATCAATCTGTTTTGTTTTAAATTCATCATAGTCATTTATTCTTGTTAAATTTATTGATTTGTAATCATCATTTAACAGCTTAAAGTAATATTCACTAAACTCATGCATTAATTAAATCCTGCGGCAACAGCTGCTAAAGTCGCTGGACGTATTCCTTCCATAATTGAAAGCTGTCCAAATGTTTCTGGTTTTATTTTTTCTATTCTCTGCTTGCATTCAAACGATATATTTTCTGATTTTATTAATTTTTCCCAATCTATTTTCTTTGTTTCTATCTTAGAAAGTTTGGCCTGACTTGCACTACTTTTATTAATGTATCCATCATACTTTGCTGTTATGGCCACAGCTCTAACAACTCTTTTATTCAGCTTGATACCGTAATACAAACAGAAAGAATCTAGAGTTTTTACTGGATCTAAACTGGATTGTCTTATTAGCTCTGAAATACTCATTCTACGTGGAACATTTATTTCAGAATTAATTAAATATTTATCTTCTTGGCCTATATATGTCTTAGATATAATATCCATCAAAATTTCAAACTGACTTAGAAACTCTTTATTATATTTATCAATTCTTTCAGTTAAGCCTAGTTTTTCTCTGTATTTAGCCATTCGAAGAGTGCTATTATCCTCTCTTATATAGAGTCTATTCTCAGATCTCGCAGTAAACAGTCTATATGGCTCATCCCTGACATTAGAAACAAGATCTCCAATCATTACTCCAATATATGACTCTGATCTAGGTAGTGTTATATATTCTTTGCCAATTGCTGATAGAGCTGCATTCATGCCAGCAATTAAGCCCTGTCCAGCAGCCTCTTCGTAACCGGAAGTACCATTAACTTGACCAGCAAAAAACAATCCTGGAGTACTTTTCATTTCTAAAGCCATATTTAATTGAGTTGTATCTAGAACATCATATTCAACCGCATATCCATAAACTTCTATTTTTGCATTTTCTAAGCCTGAGATAGTTTTAATCATGTCTTCCTGTGCATCCTTAGGTAAAGATGTTGAAATTCCACTAGGGTAAACTGTATTTAAATCATGTGATTCCGGCTCTACAAAAACATGATGTTTATTTTTATCAGGATATCTGAATGCTTTATCTTCGATGCTTGGACAGTATCTTGCACCAACCCCTTTTATTTGACCTGTAAACATTGGGGATCTCTCTTTATTGTCCCTTATAATTTGCATAGTACTTTCGTTCGTATATGCAAGATAACATGATTTTTGATCAATAAATCTATCATTTGTTCCATGTAGAACATGAAATGTTTCTACGGCCGGATCACTTGGTTGCTCTTCCAATAAAGCATAATTTATACTATCTTTATTCAATCTTGCTGGAGTACCAGTTTTAAAACGCACCTTAAGTGTATTTATATTTCCAAATAATTCTTCTAATCCATCTGAACTTTCGCAACCATCCCTACCGCCTAAACTTGTAACTTCTCCGGTATGCATTTTTCCATTTAAGAAAGTTCCAATTGTCATTATTAACTTTTTCGTGTTCCACGTAGAACAATCTGAAGAAACTATAAAGTTGTCGTTAACTTTCTTGATAGAAGAAATTTTTTCTCTAATTATTATTAAATTATTAAGACTTGAAAGAATGTCCTCTGCATTTTTACTATATTGAATTTTATCGATTTGAACCCGAGTTGACTGAACAGCGAATCCTTTAGATTCATTTAAAGTTCTAAACTGAAGCCCTGCTAAGTCTGCTAATTTGCCCGTAATACCACCAAGAGCATCAATTTCGCGAACCACTTGTCCTTTACCAACTCCACCAACTGAAGGATTGCATGGAGCTGAAGCTATACCTATACCGGGCATGGTAATTAATCCAATTTTCAATTGAGAAAACTGTGAAGCAATATAAGCGGCCTCAGTACCTGCGTGCCCACCACCAATTATCAATATATCAAAATTCATATCTATACCCACAACCTATTTTCCGATACAGAAATTATCAAAAATATTGTGCAAAACGTCGTCAGGAGAAACTATACCAATCAATTCTGAAATACAATGACCTAATATATTTAATTCAGATGAAATAATTGCAAGATCTGTTAAATTTTCAATGATATTATCATATTCTAAATATTTTTCATTTAAAAGCTTGATTATTTCCCTATGTCTTTCAATGAGTATAGGATCAAAGTCTAATAAATTCTGGTACTTAGAATAAATAATATCTGAAAAAACAGAATCATTGCCGGATTGGAATACTAAAGTATCGATTATCAAATAAGGAATATAACTTGCCCCTATCGGACCAGTTTCACTATTTGCCCCTATCGGACCAGTTTCACCATTTGCCCCTATCGGACCAGTTTCACCATTTGCCCCTATCGGACCAGCTTCACTATTTGCCCCTATCGGACCAAACAAAGATGATAATCGTTTAAGACAGGCATCTAGTGCAGGAGCGAAACCATCTAAGTCAGAGTGAGAAAAAATTATAAGATCAAGAGATAGGTTTTTTATACTTTCAAAATAGTTTAAATCTTTATCAAATGGATTGATAATTAGAACATTGAAAAAAGAGTTTGAGGCAAGCTTTAGAGATCTCTTAATCCCCTCTTCTTCAATTTTATTATGAGAAATACGTATTCCGGCAGTATCTATCAAAGAGAACTGCGTATTATTTATTTCAAAAAACTCTTTAATAAAATCTCTTGTAGTTCCAGCGAGATCAGAAACAATAGCACGCTCAGATCCTAATAGTTTATTGAAAAAACTACTTTTACCGGCATTCGGAAGGCCCAGAAGTACAATTTCAGGACTTATAAGATTATTAGAATTAATTGAAACCTGAGAGTAGAGTTTTTTAATTGTTATTTCTAATTTAGCTTTTGAAGATTTAAACTCTTCATTGAATTGGTCCTCACCAACATCTTCTAAAAAATCAAAACCCAACTCTAAAGAAGACTTATGATTTAAGAAATCTTTTAACAAATTATCAAAATTATCCTTGAGCTCCCCTGACATTAATGAAAAACCCTGATTAAGTGCAAAGACGCTATTGGCATTAATTAGAAGGTCTAATCCCTCTACCTGAGATAAGGATAACTTTTTATTAGCATAAGCTCTAAAAGTAAATTCTCCTGGATGTGCTAGTCTAAAATGACATTTCGATATAAGTAAATTAATTATACGATTAACATTTAACCTATTACCATGAGCTGAAATTTCAAAGATATCTTGCCCATTATAAGAATTAGGACCTTTAAAATAAGTAACTAGAACTTCATCTATTAAAAAATCATCAACTACTAATTTACAAAAATATACTTTTCGTTGCTCAATACTTTTTAAATTGAATAGAGGTAAAAGACTCGTTAAAAAGTCAAAACCAGAGACACGAATAATAGAAATTCCAGTATTAGATTCGTTGCCACTACTGCAAGCTATAATTGTATCTTTTGAATCAAGGTATTTCATAAACTCTATGTACGTTTAAAGACAAATAACTGCTGTAACATTCCTACAATTGTTGAGATTAAAATATACAAAGTAAGTCCAGAAGGAAGATTAATCATGAAGAATGAAAACATAATTGGCATAAACATCATAATTTTTTGTTGGGCTGGATCCATAGAAGTATTAGGTGTTAACTTCATATTTAGGAACATTGCTATACCCATTAGAACTGGAAGCACATAGTATGGATCTTTAGAACTTAAATCAATAATCCAAAAATAGAAAGGAGCATCAACAAGCTCTACTGAAGAATAAAGAACTTTATAAAATGCAAAAAACACAGGCATTTGCAATAACATAGGTAGACAACCTCCTAAAGGATTCGCTCCTGCTTTTTTAAATAAAGCCATTGTTTCTTGCTGCATTTTTTGAGGATTATCTTTAAATTTTTCTTTTATTTTTTGTATTTCAGGTTGAACTACCTGCATTTTTTTCATACTAACAAATGACTTGTATTGAAGTGGAAAAGTTAAAAATCTGATTAATATTGTTAGAAGTATAATCGCTATTCCATAGTTATGAGAGAAATCATAAAAGAACTGTAAACCACGTAAAATAGGCACGGCAATAATCGACCAAATTCCAAAATCAACAGATAAATGAAGATTATTCCCAAGAAGTTTTAATTCATCATAGTTTTTCTTTAAGAAAGAAATTTTATATTCAAAATTATTAAAATCATTAACTGTAACAAATGTGAGAGCTCCACGAATATTATCTTCTGAAATCTCATTACTTGTAACCTCTAACCTTGTCTGAATAAGTTTAGGAAAAACAAATGATAGTAGATGATAATTATAATCTAGTCCAAACCACTGAAGATTTGTATCTTTAATATCCTCAGTATCACCGACATTAACTGTTGATAAAGAATCTGAAACATACATAAAGCTTTTAAATTTTTGGTTATCAATATTTTTTGCCTTCGTATTAGTTTCAAAAGCAAACTTAGCAGCAGAAGAGCTTTTCAGAGATATATTAAGCATTCCATCGTCACTAAGAACAATAAAACCATCTACATTATTATCCTTGTCACTAATTAAATAACCATTATCGTTTTGAGCAAATTCAAAAGAAAGCTTAGATCGTGTACCGTTACTTACAATATATAAAGAAGAGGTCTGATCACTAAAAAAATCACTAAATGATTTGTCAGTATTATAAAACTTACTTTCAATTGGGTTTAAATTATTATCAATAACAATGGAGAAATTTTTATTACTTAAAGTAACGGAAGATTTTTTTTCAGTGTCAATATTTGAAGCTTTATCAACTGAACCGCTATTGTTAGAACTACTTAGATTTTCCTTAGTAGACTGAGTTGACTCAACCTGTGTCGTAACAACGTCATATGGCTGCTGAGTAGGAAAAAAATAACTCCAACCAAATAATACAATCCCAGATAATATAACTGCTAATATTGCATTTTTATTCTGTTGATTATCGTTCATAATATAGTTCCCTTGAATACCTTTTCAAAATAATTAAAAGAGTTATCTACCTCTTTCACTATTTGGTCAAAATTTAATTTATTTTTATTAATGAGTTTAAAATTTAGTGCCAAGACTAAGTCAATACCTTCATTAGTAAAATTAGAACGTCTGAAGTTTTCGCGTATTTTTCTTTTAATTTTATTTCGTTTTACTGCATTTCCTAGCTTCTTAGAAACAGCAATACCTATTCTTGTTTCAGAACGAGGTGTTCGCTTGGCATACACCAAAAGTGCACCCAAAACAAAAAAACGACTTTCAGTTTTTAAATTCTGAAAATCGTCTTTATTTAAAAGTCTTAAATTTTTACTAAAACAAAAACTAGGATTCAAAAATTACTTAGTTCCAGTGCTAACTGTAAGTTTTTTACGACCCTTAGCTCTACGTGCTCTAATAATATTCTTCCCACCAGGAGAGCTCATTCTTTTTAAAAAACCATGTTTTCTTAGTCTTTTAACTTTCTTAGGTTGCCAAGTTCTTTTACTCATAATTATTTCCTATTTTACAAAATATATAATAAAGAGGATTTAAATACATAATTTAAGGCCATGGGTCAATTAAATAATTCGGACCAATAAAATTTTCTATGTATGTTGAAAAAGAAAAAGCTACATGCTAGATATTGCAAAAACAAGAGAGAGTTAAATATGAGTAGTGAATTCCCATTTAATCATTTTATCAACTTCAACTCAGATAATAAAAACAACACCTTAGAGAATATTAATCCATATAAAGAGACAAAAAACTCTTATATTAATACTGAAGAGTCTAATTCTGCATTCAATAACGCAGAGCTTATTACAATGTCATCTGAAATACTTGACCAATTAAAACAAAAAGTTAGCCCTCAAAAGTTTAGTGCTTATTTTGAAAATACTTTAACCGTCAGCAATATTCTTGATAATACTGTCATTTTTTCAGTTACAACAAACTTTATTAAGAAAATAATTGAAGAGCACTATATTAATGTATTTGAAGAAGTTTTAGTTAATATATTAGGAAAAAAATTCAGAATTGAGATTAATATACTTGGTAATAATAGCCATGAACAAAAAGAGAAAATAAATAATACACCTCAAAATACTTCTACTTTTAAGTTGAGAGATAACCTAGAAACTAATGATGAAATTAAAGATAATATTGAAAGTACATATATAAAATATAGTGAATCAAACTATAAAATAGATAAAAATAAAAAATTTGATAATTTTATTACTGGTCACTCTAATAATATGGCCTATGCCTTCTCTCTCGCAGTAGCAAAGAGTCCTGGTGAAATATATCCACAATTATATATTCACGGTAACTCAGGTTTAGGTAAAACTCACCTACTCTATGCAATCAACAATTATATTGCAGAGAAAAAACCATACCTAAGGATTAGATATACAAGTGCCAATGACTTTATGTCAGAAATGGTAATGTCTATTCAAAAAAATGAAGTTGATGTTTTTAGAAGAAAATATACTCAATTAGTAGATGTTCTTATAATAGATGATATACATGAATTAAAAAATAAAAACAGAACGCAGTCTGAATTCTTCTATATATTTAATGAATTACAAAGCAAGGGTAAGCAACTGATATTTACATCAGATAAGCCACCAAAAGAAATACATGGTATTGAAGACAGAATAAGAACGAGGCTATCGTCAGCACTACTTATTGATATACAACAACCAGATCTAGAAACAAGAATAGCAATATTGAAGAAGAAATCATTAGAAAAAGATATATTTCTAGATAATGATGTTATCAATCTCATCGCAACATGCGTAAAAACAAATGTTAGAGAACTAGAAGGAAACTTAGTTAAACTCGGCGCATATTCAGACTTAATGAATGTAGATATAGATTTAGAGATAGCTAAAGAGCAATTAAACCTTTCAGAAGATAGTGATGAAAAAATTATGACTATTGAATCTATATCTAAAGCAGTTGCAAGTTACTATAAGATCACTCTGGGTGATATAAAAGGAAAGTCTAGAAAAAAAGAGGTCGCTCTTGCAAGACATATCTGTATGTATATGAATCATAAAATACTTAAAAAAACACTAGAAGAAATTGGTGAATTTTATAATAACAGGGACCATTCAACTGTTATTCATGGCATCAAAAAAATACAAAATCTATCAAAAGAGGACTCTAAGATTTCACAACAACTTTATGAAATAGAATCAAGACTCTAAAAAAATTTAAACAAAAAAGTTATCAACAAATAAACATCATGTTGATAACTTTAAAGTTACAAACAAACAAAGTTATAAACAAATCTAATAACATTGTTGAAAAAATATAAAAATCAAACAAAAATGAAAAAAAAAACTAAATAAAAAAACACATTCTTGATAACATGTTGATTAAAAAAAAAAGAAGTTAATAATATTGAAAACACTTAGAATATACGCAAATAAAAACAAAAATTATTTCATATAAAAAGAGTTTAAATTTAATAACATTTTTGTAAGTTATTAAATTTAAAGAAGAAAACAACTTATTAACAACAAGTTATCCCTTACATATTTATATTTATATATATTAAAATATATATATAGTAATAACTTTGAAGCAACTTGATTATTTAGAAATTACGGGCTACAAGATATTTATACAAAACAGGATATAAATGAATATAGCAATCGAAACTAATTTACTAAAAGATGGTATTAATAAAATACTAACTGTCATCGATAAAAAAGCATCTAGACCAATATTATCTAATTGCTTGGTAAATGCCTACGATGGAATATTAGAATTAATCGCAACTGACCTTGAAGTAACTGCTAAAGTTATTTTAAGAGCAGAAACTTCAAGTCCTGGAAAGTTTTGCATTAATACCAAAAATTTATCTGATATTCTGCGGGAGCTACCAGATGATTTGTTAAATATTGAAATTGATAAAGAAAAAAATATATTAAATCTTAATTGTAAAAAAATAAAATATTCACTTTTAATCACAAATTCAGATGATTATCCACATTTGAACTTTGATAGTTCTGAAAAACCGATAAATATAAATTCAAATGAGCTTAATAAAATTATTCAAAAAACATCTCATGCAATTTCATTAGATGAAACAAGAGCTAACTTAAATGGAATTTACTTTCAACAACTTGATAATAAATTAAGAGCAGTCGCAATTGACGGACATAGGTTAGCCCTACTAGATCTTGTAAACTTTCAATCGGGAAATAATTCATCACTCAACGACGGTGTTATTATTCCTAAAAAAGGAATCGCTGAATTAAAAAAATTATGTGACTCCTATCCTGATAAAAATATCTTTTTAAATCTTGATGAATCATATTTATATGCAGCTGTTAATGAAGAATATTTTTTATCAGTTAGATTAATCGCAAGAGAGTACCCAAAGTATCAAACGGTAATACCATCAAAAACTTCATTTAATATTAACTTAGAAAAATCATCATTTTTTAATGCTGTAAAAAGAATAAGATTACTATCAAATGAAAAAACAAATGGAATAAAAGTATCAATACAAACAAACCAAATCACTTTATCAGCAGATCATCCATCTCTAGGCCATGCAACTGAGATTATACCAGTCGACTATAGTGGAACAGAAATGGAAATAGGATTCAACGCTAAGTATATGTTAGACATTCTAAACGTCTTAGAGGTTGATGAGGTTATATTTGAATTTAATAATGAATTAAGCCCGGTAGTTGTTAGGTCTGATGAAGAAAAGGATTTTTTAGGTATTATAATGCCTCTGAAAATTTAATGGACCAATACCAACTAGAAAAATTTCAAATTATAAATTTTAGAAACCTAAATAATGATATTATAGATTTTAGTTCTGGCATTAATTGTATATTTGGACAGAATGGTAATGGAAAAACAAACCTACTCGAAGCAATCTATTTTTTAATAAATCATAAATCATTTCGTAAAAACACTAGTTTTCAACAAATTATAAGTGTTGAATGTGAGCAACCTGAAATTATATTTTCTTCTGTCATAAAAACAGATAATGAGAAGATATCATATAATGGTAAGGTGACTAATGAAAATTCAACGTGGTACCAAGATAATAAACAAACAAAAAAGAAAATAAACTTAGAAACTATTTTTATTAATCCTTTTGATTCATTCTCATTTCATACGACACCATCTTTTCGAAGAAACTGGGTTGATACTCACCTATCAAAACTATCGCCAGAATATAAAAAAATTCTGAGCAAGTTTAATACTTGTCTAAGATTTAGAAATACATTGTTAGTAAAAAAACCAGCAATGTATAAGGACCAAATTAAAAGTATTAATATTCAACTTGCAGAATACAGTTTTATATTGACTAGGGAGAGAAAACAATTCCTTAAAGACATTAAAGAATATTGTGATTTAACATTTAAAATAATTTTTAAAGAGAGCCATAATTTAGAATTAGAACTTGATTCACAATTCTATAACTCGTCGCAAGATGAAATATTGGAGTTTTATAATAATTCCATGGAAACAGACCTCATAATAGGCCATACAAGAAAAGGTGTGCACCGCGATGATTATGTATTTAATTTTGATGGATTTAATTCTTTTGAATACTGCTCTTTAGGGCAACAAAAAATGAGCTTTTTAAGCCTCATATTTGCCTATATAGAGCTTTTTCGGTATAAATTTAGATCTTATCCCATAGTACTTATAGATGATGTTTCTGGGGAGCTGGATGAGCGTCGTTGGAAAAACCTAATTAACTACCTTGAAGCAAAAAAATTCCAGGTATTAATAACAACGGCAAATGAAAACTTTAAGAAGGAACTTGAAAAAATAAATTTTGCTCAAAAAATTTTTGTTGAAAGCGGAAATTTTATAAATAGCTGAGTTGAAAACAGAGGGAGTCGTAGTTATGGATCAAAATACTGATTCAATTTCAAAAGTAAAAAATGAATATACAGCTGATAAGATTAAAATCTTAGAGGGATTAGAAGCAGTAAGAAAAAGACCTGGTATGTACATTGGGGATACAGGTTCAAGAGGATTTCATCATTGTGTTTATGAAATCGTAGATAACTCAGTAGATGAAGCCCTTGCAGGTTATTGTACAGAAATAAATGTAATCATACATGTTGATAACTCAATTACAGTCACTGATGATGGTAGAGGAATACCTGTTGGTATACACCCGACAGAAGGAATTTCGGCAGCTGAGATCGTTTATACAAAACTACATGCTGGTGGAAAATTTAATGAAGCTGATGGAGCCTATAAAGTTTCTGGGGGTCTTCATGGAGTTGGAGCTGCTGTAGTAAATGCAATGAGCTCAAACTTAAAGCTTGAAATTAAAAAAGATGGAAAAGTTCACAAACTAGAATTTAAATATGGTGTTGCAGTAAACCCATTAAAAATATTAGGTGAATGTGATAAGTCCGAATCTGGTACTTCTGTAACATTCAAATTAGACACAGCTTTATTTGAAATAGTCGAATTTGATTATGAAAGATTATCTAATCGATTTAGAGAGATGGCCTTCTTAAATAAAGGTCTAAGAATAATTCTTAATGATGAAAGAACTGATAAAAAAGATACGTTTCATTTTGAAGGCGGATTGGCTGAATTTGTTACTTATCTAAATAGAGCAAAAACACCAATACATAAAAAACCAGTCTATTTTTTCTCATCTAGAGAAGATTATGAAATAGAAATTGCAATGCAATGGACTGATTCATATTCAGAAACTCTAACAGGATATGCAAATAATATTAATACTCCAGGTGGGGGTACACATATTTCAGGATTTAAAACTGCATTAACAAGAGTTTTAAATAACTATGCAAAAGATAATAATCTTATAAAGGGAAAAATATCATTAACAGGTGATGATATGAGAGAGGGTTTAACGGCCATTATTTCTGCTAAGATGTCTAATCCACAATTTGAGGGACAAACAAAAGATAAGCTAGGATCTTCAGAAGTAGAAGGTATTGTTAATTCACTCGTTGGCGAACAGTTAAAACAATATTTAGAAGAAAATCCAGATGTTGGTAAAACGATAGTAAGAAAATCAATCGATGCAGCTAGTGCAAGAGATGCAGCAAGAAGAGCAAGAGAACTAACAAGAAGAAAATCAGCAATGGATTTTGCTGGGCTTCCAGGAAAGATGGCTGATTGCCAAGAAAAAGATCCTGCTCTTTGTGAAATCTATATTGTTGAGGGTGACTCTGCAGGTGGATCTGCTAAACAAGGTAGAGATAGAAAACATCAAGCAGTTCTTCCATTAAAAGGTAAAATTTTAAATGTTGAGAAGGCAAGATACGATAAAATGCTCGCGAATGATGAAATAAAAATGCTTGTGCAAGCGATGGGTACAAGCATTGGAAAAGATAATTTCGATTTAGCAAAGCTTAGATATCATAAAATCGTAATCATGACAGATGCCGATGTCGATGGATCACACATTAGAACATTATTATTAACTTTATATTACAGACAATTTGCGGAAATCATTGAGCGAGGACACCTCTATATTGCTCAGCCACCTTTATTTAAATATAAAAAAGGAAAGAATGAACAATACTTAAAAGATGAAAAAGCTCTTGAAAAGTATCTAATTAATATTGCTCTAAAAGATGCTGAAGTTAAAATTGATGGAGACATAAAGACTGAAGAAGAAGTAGGGATATTATTAAACAAATATAAAACGTATAATAGTTTAATTAATTCGTACGACAGACATTACGATAAAGATCTTCTCAATGAAATTGTTCGAAAAGGAACTCTAGACGAAGGTAATTTAAAAGCTAAAAATATTTTAACTACATTTGTAGATGAAATGACAGCACATTTTAAATCCAAAGAAATAGAGAGTTTAAAAAAATATACATTAACAATTGAAGATGATCCAAAAAATGAATCACACGCAATTATTGTTTCACTAGAAACGACACTTAAAACGAAAAAGTTTAAAATTAATCATAATTTTATAGATTCGACAGAGTATGCCGACCTATTAAATCACTACAGTGGAGTTAAGGCGTATTTTAATTCAAATTTCGAATATAAAAATGACAAACTATCAGAATCATTTACTTCACTTAAAGACTTTGCAGAATTTGTTATTTCTAGTGGTAAACAAGGTGCTTATATCCAACGATATAAGGGATTAGGAGAGATGAACCCTGATCAACTTTGGGAAACAACAATGAACCCAGAAAATAGAACTCTATTGCAGGTTAAAATTGAAGATACAATTGAAGCCGATCAAGTATTTTCTGTTCTAATGGGAGACCAAGTAGAACCTAGAAGAGAGTTTGTTGAAAACAATGCACTAAATGTTAAAAATTTAGATATTTAATTAAGGAAAATTAAAATATGAGTGACGAGAACGATAACGAAAATAACAATAAAGAACATAATCACGGATTTATAGCTCCTCTACTAATTCAAGATGAAATGAGAGAGTGTTATCTAGACTATGCAATGAGCGTAATTGTAGGAAGGGCACTTCCTGATGTAAGAGACGGACTGAAGCCAGTTCACAGAAGAGTTCTCTATGCTATGCATATGCTTAATAATTATCATAATAAACCATTTTTAAAGTCTGCAAGAGTTGTTGGTGATGTTATTGGTAAATACCATCCACACGGGGATTCATCTGTTTATCAAGCAATTGTAAGATTAGCTCAAGATTTTTCTATGAGATATCCAATCGTTGATGGACAAGGAAATTTTGGATCAATCGATGGTGATAACGCAGCTGCCATGAGGTATACCGAAGTCAGAATGAAAAAAATGGCAGAGGAAATGCTTAAAGATATTGAAAAAGAAACAGTAGAGTGGCAACCAAACTACGATGAATCTCTTCAAGAGCCCACAGTTCTACCAACAAAAGTTCCAACATTATTAATAAATGGATCTGCTGGTATCGCTGTTGGTATGGCAACAAACATACCTCCTCATAATTTAAATGAAATTATGAAAGGATTAAAGTTAATCTTAGCGAACCCTGAAACATCAATTGATGAGTTAATGCAGGTTATTCCTGGACCAGACTTCCCTACTGCTGGATCTATTCAAGGAACAAGTGGGATTAAATCAGCTTATCATACTGGTAAAGGTATTATTCAGGTAAGAGCAAAAGCTGAAATTGAAACTCATGGAAAATCAGATAAAGAAAGAATTATCATCACGGAAATTCCATATCAGGTAAATAAAGCAAAGCTTATTGAAAAGATAGCGAAGCTTGCATCTGATAAAGAAGTTCCAGGAATCTCTGATATTAGAGATGAATCTAATAAATTAGGTATTAGAGTCGTTATTGATATCAAAAGAGGTGAACCAGCAAATATTGTTTTAAATAGATTATATAAAGTTACTCAAATGCAAGTATCGTTTGGAATCATTTTCTTATCAATAAAAAATGGTCAACCAAAAGTTATGAACATCAAAGAGCAACTAGAATGCTTTATTGAACATAGACGAGAAATCATAATTAGAAGAACTATTTATGAACTTAAAAAAGCAAAAGCAAGAGCTCATGTCTTAGAAGGTCTAAAAATAGCTGTTGAAAATATTGATGAAATCGTAGAAATGATTAAAAGATCTGAAGGCCCTGCACAGGCTAAAGAAAAATTAATGACTACATACACAATGTCTGATTTACAAGCGCAAGCTGTATTAGATATGAGATTACAAAGATTAACAGGTCTTGAGCGTGATAAAATTATAGCAGACTATGAAGCTATAATGAAAGAAATTACAAGACTAGAATCAATCTTATCATCTGAGGAATTAATTAGAGGTATTATTGGTGATGAATTTAATGAAATTGATGAGAACTATTCAGATGCCAGAAGAACAGAAATTGTCGCAATGGCCGATGAAATACAAGTTATAGACTTAATTAAAAACGAAGAAATAATCGTGACAATTACTCATAAGGGTTACTTGAAGAGAATGCCAATTGACACTTATAAGGCTCAAAAACGTGGTGGTAAGGGCGTAAAAGGAGCTTCGGCTGAAGATGACTTCTTTACCTCTATGTTTACAGCAGAAACACACGATAAACTAATGTTCTTCACAAATACAGGAACAGTATTTACTTTAAAAGTATATGAAATTCCAGAAGGATCAAGAACTGCTAAAGGAAGAAATATTGTTAATCTTCTATCTTTAAAAGCAGGAGAAAAAGTAACAGAAATAATTCCTGTACCTAAAGAATATGAAGACTCATATTTAGTAATTGTTACAGAAAAAGGCTTGATCAAAAAATCCAAACTAGAAGACTATAAGAATGTAAAACAATCTGGAATTAGAGCAATTAAAATTAATGAGGGCGATGCAGTCTTAGGTGTTCGAGTAACAGATGGTAAAAAAGATGTTCTTATCTGTGCAAACTCTGGAAAAATAATTAGATTTGCAGAAACAGACTGTAGACCACTTGGACGTGTTTCTCAGGGAGTAAAGGCAATTTCGCTTGAAGATGATGAGAAAGCAATTGGAATGGCCATTATAGATGATGATATGGAAATTTTATCTGTGACTGAAAGAGGTTACGGTAAAAGATCTCAGGCAAGTGAATACAGAAAGCAAACAAGAGGCGGAAAAGGTATAATTGCCATGAAGCTTAATGAAAAAACAGGAAAACTTGCTCAAATTAAACCTGTTACAGAGTCAGACGATTTAATGATTATTACTAATAACGGACAAGTTATAAGAACAAAAATTGCTGGAATTTCCCTTCTTGGAAGAAATACTCAAGGAGTAAGATTAATTAATTTAAAAGAGGGAGAATCTGTAGTCGCTGTTGAAAAAATCATTGATTCAGACGATGAAGAATAAATTTGTAGTAATATTTACAATGCTAATACTAACCGGGTGTGGATTCACATCCGGTCTATACCAAGATATCCTCGCAGCTCAAAGTTTTTTAGATAAACATAATTACAAAGAAGCGGCTAAAAAATACGAAGAAATATTAGAAAAAAAACCATCTAAAAATGTTAAAATAAAGATTAACTATCAGCTTGGAGAAATTTACTCTATTTATTTAAATGATTATAATAAAAGCTTATCGCATTTTAAATTCATTGTAGATTCATCAAATGAGCCAGCATGGCAGGTAAGAGCCTTAGAAAAAATTGGTGAAATATACTTTGAAAACCTAAAAGATTATAAAAATTCATTAGAAATCTATCAAAAATTAACAAATTTTACACCACCCCTACTTAAACAAAATGAATACAATTTTAAATATGCAATGAGCTTGTTAAATGGCGAAAAATATACAGACTCAATAATTTATTTTAATAATATAATTCAGTCTAGCGAACAAGAATTCATCATTGAGGCTTATTATAATAAAGGTCTTGCCCACTACTTTAAAAGAGAGTGGGATGAAGCTATAAATAGCTGGAATGAATACTTAAGACGTGAAAAAAGAAACGACAGAAAAATTAAAGTACGCTTTATGATTGCTAATGCACTTGAGAGCTCAGAAAAATTAAAAGAAGCCTATAATTATTATTACTCTATTTTAGGGGAATATCCTAACCCAGAAGTTATAAGGTCTAGGCTCAACTCATTGTATGAGAGAAGAGTTGCAAGAAAAAGATGAGCGATAAAAAACAAAATATCTTAAAAGTCGTAGGCCTTGCAGTGGGACTCCCCTCCTCAATATTATCAATTTTTATTTTAGTTTATATACTTATGGATAAAGAGATTATTAGTGAGACTGCTGCGCTCATAATGATTTTATTAATAATTGCATCAACATTTTTTTTAATGGTTAGATATGCAATTAAGAAATAATATAAAATTAGTAACTTACATTATACTTACGAGCATAAGTTATTTAACAGCTCTGTATAATATTCAAAATATCTTGGTTATTTCTCTTTTTTACTTAGGTATTGTACTAAATCAGTACTTTTTATATAAATACTGTCTCTTTTTTTTAGGCGTTACTGAAAACAAGGGGAAAATACCTACATTTTTATATGGATTAATGAAACTAGTCATTTTAGTAATATCTTTTGTTTTTGCAATGCAAAGTGTGAAAAATATTGAATTATTCCTTATATTTATATATATATTTCAATTGATAATTCTAGTTTTAAGTATTAAAACAGATATATTAAAAATTAAGGAAACTAAATGAAAATATTTATAACTTTATTAATTTCAATTCTATCACTTCCAGCTTTCGCAGCAGGAGGTTTCACTTGGTTGTCAGGTTTGTCACACGAACTACATTTAGCTGAGCACACTGTAACCTTCTTGCTAACAGCTGTAATTTTTATTGTTGGTGGTCTAGTTTATAGAGCAAAAACGAAATCGATAGATGATAGCTTAGTTCCAGATAAGGGTATTTCATTTAGAAATATTATTGAAGCAATTGCAAAGTTTATTTATAATTTATCTAAAGAAGCCATGGGTGAAAAAGCGACAAAGCAATATTACCCTTTATTAATTTTTTATTTTTTATTTATCTTTATAAATAATCTTATTGGATTGGTTCCTGGGTTTTTACCTCCTACTGAAAACTTCAATACAGGTTTAGCTCTAGGTGTATGGATTTTTATTTATTACAACTGGAAAGGTATTCAGGTTCAAGGACTTGTCGGACATCTTAAACATTTAATGGGTCCAGTATTATTTATGGCACCATTAATTTTTATTTTAGAATTTATCTCACACGCAATGAGACCTCTAACCCTAGGGTTAAGAATTAGAGGTAACATGCTAGGTGATCATACAGTACTAGCTATCTTTTCAGATTTAGTTCCGTATCTTGTACCTATTCCATTTTATTGTTTAGGTATTTTTGTTTGCTTTATGCAAGCATTCGTATTTACTTTATTAACTATGATTTATATTGGAATGGCAGTTGAAACTCACGATCATGAGGAACACGCCCATTAATTAATTTCTTAAGGAGAAAAAAATGGAAGCAAATGGAATTATCGCACTTGCAGCAGCACTAACTATTGGATTAGCAGCACTTGGTGGAACTATGGCTCAAGGTAAAGCAGCATCTTCAGCACTTGAAGGTATCGCAAGAAACCCAGAAGCAGCTGGTAAAATCTTAACACCAATGATTCTTGGTATGGCACTTATCGAGTCTCTAGTAATTTTAGGATTTGTTATTGCATTCATGATTCAAGGTAAAATCTAATTTAGAAAATTAAATTGAATAAGAAAAATCCCCGTGAATACGGGGTTTTTTTTGTCTAAAATTATAGATTGCTTATTAGGTAATAACTTAACGATTCTTTTGAAAACCACGTATTTAGTATATCCCCTGATCTTTCCATAAATAACTGATTATAGATATAATTCTTTTTAGAAAGAAAATCTTCAGAATCAACAATTTCTTTCTTTGTAATAAAGAAAGTGTGAAGGGTATTATCTATTAATAAAGGCTTTGAAAATTTTCCCTGCTCTGAAGTTTTGAGAATTTCTTTAATATTTTTTGGTAAATCTTCATCAGTCATCGAACCTAGATCATTTGTTGAAAGACTACTATATTCAGATGGAAGGCTTCCAGTTTTTCTGTAAGCAGTTAAGCTTTCTTGAAATTTACGATAGTCGTTTGTATCGACTTTCGATGAGTCGATAGTGAAATCAACAAGGGAATACTTAAAAGTAAGCGCCTTTCCTTGAGAGAACTTTGCTATATAATAATTCTTTAACTCTTGATCTGTTAATGAAACTAGTGGAGCAATAATTCTTGAGTTGAAAATATTAAACTCCATAGCTTCTCTTATTAACTCATAATATTCATCATAAGAAATACCTTTTGTTTTAAGGTAAGCGTGGAGTTCAGTCCTATTTAGACCTGAGCTTTTTTCAGTTTCAATAATTCTTGATTCTACAGAGTCATCAGATATTACATATCCTAGTTCTGCTAATTTATCTTTGATAATAAAGTTATGTTGAAGAAGAAGTAATAGTTCATTATCAGAATAAGATTTTTTATTATATATAAATGGAGCAATTTCACTTCTAAAAGGAAGAGTCTTCTTTACTCGATTTATCTCTGATAAAGTGAAAATCTTATCATTAATAACTCCTGCAACCTTGTCCAGTAACTTAGACTCAGCATGAATATTAATAGAAAATAATAAAGTTAAAATTGCTATAATCATTATTCAAGCTCTTTTTTATTAATTTTAATTTTTGCAGATTTTCTTTTTGTTTCAAAATACTTTAATAAAATTTCATCTCTTTTTGTGTCATAAACAATTTTTTTATACATATCCATATCGATTTGCTTAAATTCTTTCACGCCTGTTAACATAACAATATGGTATCCATATTGTGACCTAAATGGTTTAGAAATAAAATTATTAGATTTTTTATGAATAGCTTCAAAGTAATCCTTTGTTAATCTACTACGAGGTTGATAGCCCATATCCCCACCTGTAATTGATGCAGCTGTTTGAGAATACTTCGCTGCAAGAGCATTAAATTGTTTTGGGTTACTTAAGGCTTCTGTGTAGATCTTGTTTGCAAGCTCTAGTGACTTAGCAACATCTTCTGGCGATGGGATTGTTCTTAAACGCAATAAAATCTGTGATGTTTTATACTCAGGGTACTTCTCATAATAGTTTTTAATATCACTATCGGTAACTTTAATTTTCTTTAGCTCAGGCGTAAGTTCATCAGAGATATAAGCATGATAAACAATATCATTCATTTTCTTTATTACATCAGGTCTTTTATCAACATTTTTTTCTTTAGCAGCTTTAACTCCAATTGCTCTGTCGATAAGATCGTTTAGTGAGCGCTCAATCGATACATCTTTATTTGTTTCAACAAAACTAAGATTTTGTTCATGGTATTGAAGTAGTGTAGACTTTCTAATAGTAGTACCGTTTACTTCTGCAACAATTGGATCTTCAGCAAAAAGATTTAAACTTAAAGATAATGTAATAGACAATAAAATAAATTTCATAAAAATTCCTATTTTAAAAATTAGATATTTAGCTCTTTAGCAATATGAACTGAAAAGTCTAAAAAAGTTTCTATAGAAATTGTATCCTTAAAATTACAAATAATCGAGTAATCAGGATTTAATTTGTATATTTTGGGACGCAGCGTAAAAAAACCTAATACCTTGTCTCTAATCGCAATATTTTTATTTAAAAAATCAGGGTTAAAAGTAAGCACAATGGATTTTGATTTAACTTTAATTGAAGAGAGACCAATGTTTTTTAAAAAAATCTTCGCCTTTATAACAGAATATAAATTTTTAAGCTCACTGGGAGCAGGACCATATTGGTCAATAATTTGATTAAAATTTTGGTCTAAGTGTTCAATATTTTTGTTGTTAGAAAGTTGCTTGTAAAATTTTAACCTAATCCCAGGTTCTGAAATAAACTTATCAGGAATATAGCAATCAAAAGGAGTAGAAATTTCAATAATTTCATTTTTATCGAGGGCCTCCCCTTTTATTTCAGCAATTGCTTCCTGTAGTAATTCTGTATAAAGTTCAAGGCCAATTGTATTGATGTGACCCGATTGCTCAGGGCCGAGGACATCCCCTGTTCCCCGAATTTCTAAATCTGAGCTTGCAAGCGAAAACCCTGAACCCAAATCAGCATAAGTTTGAAGTGCTCGAAGTCTTTTGGCTGATACTTCACTAAGGCTTCTATCGGATGGTATAACAAAATAAGCGTATGCTTTACGCTCAGACCTACCAATTCGTCCTCTTAATTGGTGAAGTTGAGAAAGACCATATGTATCTGCCCTATCAACAATCATTGTATTTGCCCTAGGAATATCAATTCCAGACTCTATAATTGTAGTTGAAACGAGAATATCGTATTTGTAATTATAGAAATCTGCGATAATTTTTTCTAAAGTTCTTTCAGGCATTTGGCCATGAGCAAAAACAATTCTTGCTTGAGGGACTAAGTTTCTTATTTTCGCGGTATAGTTTTCAATATCATTTACTCTATTGTGGACAACAAAAATTTGTCCTCCTCTATTTAACTCCTTCTCTAAAGCCATTTTTAAAGTATTTTTATCTTCTTTAATAACGTGAGTTTTAATTGATTGTCGCCTGAGAGGTGCTGTCTTAATTAAAGATAGTTCTTTAATTCCAAGAAAAGACTGGTGAAGAGTTCTTGGAATAGGTGTCGCAGTTAGTACTAATGTATCAATTGTTTCCCTAAAAAGTTTAAGCTTCTCTTTGTGAGCTACACCAAACCTTTGTTCCTCGTCTATGATAATAAGACCCAAGTCTTTAAACTTTATACTATCTCCAAGTAGTTTATGAGTACCAATTATGATGTCAATTTTTCCAAGATTTAAATCTTCAACAATCGCCCGAGCCTCTTTTGGTGTTTTAAAGCGGGATAGAAACTCAATCCGAATTGGGAATCCTTTGAAACGCTCACAAAATGAATTATAATGTTGAAAGGCTAAAACTGTTGTTGGAACAAGGACTGAAACTTGTTTAGAGTCAGAAACTGCTATGAAAGCCGCTCGCATCGCTACTTCTGTTTTTCCGAAACCAACATCTCCGCACACAAGTCTATCCATAGGGCGAGGAGAAGTCAGATCAGAGATAATATCTTCTATCGCCGAGAGCTGATCTTCTGTTTCTTGGAATTTAAAAGCAAGAGAAAATTCTTTATATAGGTGGTCCGGAAGAGAGAATTCATGCCCCTTTAGAAGCATTCTTTTAGCATTTAACTTTAAAAGATCAAAAGCTAATTTTTTTACAGAGCTCCTTGCTCTTGATTTTATTTGTTCAAATTTGCTGTTTTTGAGATTTGATACTGAAACCGTCGATTCTGATGAGGCGTGCTTTTGTAAAAGGCTCATTTTATAAACAGGGACATAAACTTTATCGTCATCTTGATAACTTAGTAAAATATAGTCAGAAGTAGAGTTACCAAGGGTTAGGGTCTCTATCCCTAAATACTTACCAACACCGTGATCTTTGTGAACAACAAAATCTCCAATGACAAGTGTCGAGAGCTGTTCTGCAAATAAATCACTTTCGAGAAGTTTATTTTTATTTTTATGTTTTTTTGATTTTTTTCCGAAAAAATCAAATTCACTTATATAAAGAGTTGAAAAATTATCAACGCGAAACCCGCTTGATAACTCAAGTTTAATAAAATTGATACCACTTGAATTTGATAATAAAAAAGAAATTTCTTCCCTAGATGAGGCTGAAGTATAATATATATTAATAATATCTTTATCTAATAATGACTTATTTATAAGTTGTACAAGAGTTTGAATTTTCGTTTCATTAGAAGACAGATAAGTTGGATTGATGGAGCTGAGCAACGCTGTTAAAGGGGTAAGGTTAAGTTTTAAGGGCTTTTCTGAAATTTCAGAATCTAGTGAGACAAGAATATCATTCTTAAAAGTATTTTCTGAAAAAGAATAAAGATCTGAGAAATGTGGTTTTAAACCAATATCATCTGTTTTTGTATAATCCTCATATTGTTTTGAAATCTCATTGAAAAAGTCATTTTCTGACGAAATACTATTCTCAAAGGTATAAATTTTAAACTTCTCTAAGAAATCAAGTAATGAAAAATGATTATTAAAAAAATATCCTAAATAAAGAGGAAAATCGTCGAAAATTTGATTATTATTTAATGATTTTAATAAACCCTGTTTGAAGAGGTATTTTTCTCGGTCTGTATGAGAGATACGGGGAAACTTAGAGATAAAAACTGACTTAAAGTCATCATGAAACAGAGTATAAGGGGCTGCTCCAAGGTTTAGAGATTGAACAGGAGCATCTTTAATCGTCATTAAAGTTTCAGAGTCAATTCGATAGATAGATTCTATAAGCTCATCAAAGTAGTTTATTCTTATAGGAAAGGAATTTATTGGGTGAATATCAAAAATCTCACCCTTCCTTGCAAAACTCCCTCTTTCTTCTACTGAATGAGCATAGGAATAACCTAGTTTTATTAAACTTAGCGCTAAATCATCAGGTGAAATAATCTGATCAACTTCGATTTTAAAATTCATATGTTTAAAAAAATCTGAAGAAGGTGTCAGAATTCTTAATGCAGACTGGGTTGTAACAATATTACAAATAACTCCAGAGGAAATATCTTGAAGGATACGGAAGCGCTCATTAAAGTTATACTCCGATGTAAGCATTGAGGAATAAGGCTCAGATCCAAAATCAGGGTAATAATATGTTTTAGATATATGCTTAATGATAGAATAAAAAGCTTCGGCATCTTCGGTATTTGGTAAAACAAAAACATTGTTGACCGTAGAGGTCGGATTATTATGTGAGAAGAAGAATGGAATAAATTGATCGTAATGGCAGCCTGTAATCGAATTGTAAGTAAAATTTGATAAACCAGCTAAAACTGTACTTATGTTGTCAGGCATAAATGTAAAACTCCATTTTTCAAAAGAAAAAATATTAGATACTCTTTACTATAGTAAAAATAATATATGAATAACTATTTAATAAACATAACTATATTTGTCATTGTTTCAATTTTGTTTACACTTTTAATTGTAAAGCCAACATTGAAAAACAAGGCCGTAGCCATTTATCAAAATAATAATTTTGATCCCAAGTCTATTGTTCAAATATCCGCGCTAATTATATTTTTTATCATTATTAATATTCAATATTCTGGAGAAATCATATCAATCGACAGAATTGAATTTATCCTCATTGTTATATTGGGGTTACTATTATTTATGGACACAAAAAATGAATGAAATTGTAGTCGGTATAATCTCAGTTTTTATTGCATTAGTTCTTATATATATAAATTCAGTAATAGATATATATGTTAATGATCTGACAGGTAGTAAGCATAGATCCTTAAAAGTAATTAGAAATAGCTTTTTAAAAGCGATTATACTGTATTTACAATTATTAAAAAATAAAAAAAATAATGTTACAGATTCAACAACTTTAATTTTTACAGTAATAATACACTTTTTATATATATTTACCGTGTATAGTTTTATCTCAGATCAATATTACTATTTATCAAAAGAAGTGATTACAGCTATTTTTATTCTCCAAACGATGGCCACTCTCAAGATAAATAGGAACAATACGTTATCAATGAATAGGGATAATTCATTTAAAAAAATTCTAAACTTAGTTTTTCTTATGATTTTAACATATGTATTAACAACTAAAATTCAAAATAATTTTATTGTGGAACTTGGAACCGAAGTATTCATGCTAGTTGTAATATCGATTAATATCTATCAACTAGACTTTTTAGAAAATAAAAGAAATAAAGACTTACTACTAAGACATATCAACCAATTATTTCAAACTTCAGCGATATTTTTATTAGTTTCTCACTTTTCGAAAAATCTAATATCTATAGTCAGTACAAACGAAAAACTTCTAGTTATTCTTTTTACGATGCTAATGATATTAATAGTAAATCTCGTTAAAAAACAACAAATGAAGCAAATAAAATATAATGAAAAGAATTACAGAGTACAGATAGGATTCATATCAGTATTATTTGTATTAAAGGCGGTAATATGGATAGTGTAGAAGCTATATTAAGCTTAGTTTTATCAGGCTTATTAATTCTATTTATTGCTCTTAAAAACAAAAAAAAATTAGACTTTGTTTATTATATGATGGTGCTAACTCTAATATATATTGTTAGCAAAATGTCAGATTATAGATTTGTAATATTAATGTTAATTTCTTTTATGTGTTCAGAATTTGGATCACGCAAAATAAATCGAAAACAAATAGTTTCTAGTGATAAATATAAGAAAAATGTACGGTTAATGGTCATTGGAACATTTATCACATCAATGGCAATATGCTTTCTCGTCTTCAATCAAGAGTTAAGTGAAAGAATAATTCAAGAAAGTTTAAATAGTTCATATTCAGAAAACTCAATGGTCGGTGTTCTTTTGATTACAATAATATTCATCATGAGTATTGGTAAGAGGAAGGTATGATTGTAGTCTTTATAACAAATTTATTATGCTTATATATGTCAATTGTAAATCCTAAAAAGTATCTTTTAAGAATAGGATTTTTGAATATACTGATGTTTATGTATCTATTTTCCAGCATGGTTAACAAAATCCTTCTCGCAGATAGAGTCATTAACATCATTATTATACTTATAACTCTACTCTTTCTAATGGCCGTTAGTTTTGTCGTGGGAAAAAAGGCCTCGAAGTGATCGTCATATATATAGCAATATATTTAATTGTTTTATTATATTTGAAGAAAAAATCAGATTTAAAAAGTGAACATATTTTCAATATAATATATGGACTGCCTTCTTTCGTCTTTTTAATAATTAGTAAAGAAATTCTAAGCCCTATGTTAATAACAGCAAACACTGATAAAGTTTTGGTAGCAATGTTTTTTGTAACAAGTTCTTTGTTTTCTATTTTTGAAATATCTAGTTCAAAAAAACTTTCAAAATTAAATATTTTATGGCCCACGATATTGATAATTTGCTCTTTTAACTCTGAGTATTTTAAAATTATGGCCATATTAGCAATGATTTATAAGCAAATTACTTTTTTAGACTCAAATGTTAAAATTAAAAAGAACATTATATTTTACTTAGTATGTGTATTTGTTTTAGCAAACTCTGATGCAAGAGTTGATCACGAAGCAATGTTTTATGGTTGGTCCATAATTACGATTCTATTTATCTTGTTTTTAAACAAAAAGCACGATGTTTACGTCTATGTTGTAATGTATAGTCTAATAAGCAAAACTCAAAATGTGAATCTGTCATTGAAAATTCTTGCAACAGCAACAGTTTATATCTTTATCCTAATGGAATTTATAGATAAAGAAGTAAGAGAAAATTTATTAATCAAATTAAGGAGTTTTAAAATATTTGAACAAAACTTTATAAAAATTAGATCTGCAAATCTAAAGGAAGTTATTTTTGATAAATATGAAGAGCCTGAAAATAAGAAAATTAAAAGTGCTGTTAAGAAATATATAAACCAAAATAATAGGTCAATAGAACAGTTAAAAATATTTTTTCTCATTATATCTGCTTTTTTAATGTTGGTGCTAAAATGATTCCTATACTATCAAGTTCAGTAATCTATTTGTTATTATCTGAAAAGCTAAAAAGACCGGGCCTAAAGGTCTTTAGCTATATCGTTGGTATAGTAATAACAGTATTAGCAATATCTAAGACTCAATATTATAATATTAGCTTTAGTACAGAGCAAATAAAGATATTATTCTATTATAGTCTATGCGTTATTTATTTTTTGTTGAACATTGAAAAAGAGAAACAATCCTTCAATAAAATACTAATACTCTTTCCTCTGCTCTGTGTTGGTAGAATTGAATTTTCATACTTCTCCATGATACTTTTGAGTTATTTTCTTTTGCAGGAAAATAAAAGCATATTAAAGATAAATATAAGTCTTTTTTTATCTGTAATTCCAGTCATAAGCCAAGCCTTAGAGATGAATGATGAAAGCTTAAGTGCAATTTATGTCGTGTGTTATATCGTTTTATTTATGAAAGAATTGTCAGACTATATGAAAAATAGCAAGTGTAAAAATAATTCACAGTGGCTATTTTTAACTTACATAACAGCTCTCTCGATGATTTCAATGTCATATAGTAATTATATCTGGGCACATACCCTTTTATTTATACTGTCTATACTCGTCTCGATAAAAATAAATAGTCAAATTTTGAAAAATATCTGTTTTCTAAGTGTTTTTTCATTTGTCTTACTAAGTGGAGAAATAAACTATACAGTAATGGCCCTGACCTTTTGTCTCTTTATTGTTGGATTTGTTGAAGAGAAGCAAGCTATTTCTAAACTAGAAAAAGTAAGCTATGAGTTATATAAAAAAATAGAGTTACTACTCTTCTCTACTCTCATGATAATTATTATTAAAGACTACTCTGACAAAACGATACTATATTACGGATGGATACTTTATGCATTTTTTGTAAACTTTAGTATTATTAAATCAATAAATAAGGATCAGGGTATACAAAGTAGAGAAATAGTCACTTTCATCGTACTTGTAGCATCAATTCTATGGAGGTTATTACTATGAATCCTCTGATTTTTATCATTATATCATTTTTGTTGATTCTGATAACACAAGATAAAAAATATATTAAACTAATTGCTTTTGTTCCTGTTATTGCTTTTATGTCATTACACTTTTATGAGTTTCCTTCTATAAATATAGTTATAGTTGCCTCGATATTTAGTTATTATGTTTTTAAGAGTATAAAAAAAAATAGAATACTGCCGAATATAAAAACTATTGCGTTAATGTGGACGATTTTAATTTTCCATGACGTTACTTATGTTACAGACCTTATTGTATTCTATATATTGATTGAATATTGTATGATCATAAATACTGATTATAAGATAAGGCAATTAGATAAAACTGACTTTATCATTAATACTCTTTTTGTTTTAATATTGAGTTTTCCTATTATTCTTCTAAACTCGAGTAATAGCATTAAAAATTATGCCGAACTTAGTATTAAAAACTCAGATTTAATGACAGTTTTTATATCATTAACAATGATCGTTGTTTGTGGATATGTTAACTCCAGAAGAAAAGAGAGATTTGAATCAAGTGGTGTGCTTGAAATATTAAAATATAATTTGATAAAAAATGCATATCTACCTTTCTTATTTGCGTCAACATATAAAAAAATTGTTCTACACAATTTGGAGAATCTGGATAATATTTTTTATATTATTATTAGTTTTTTCTTAATTTTTATATTTATATATCAAGTACTTGTGAATAAGCTTAATGTTAAAGACCTTTTCCTTATGAAATACAACACACTTTCAATCTGTTTTATTTATATGATTTCAGAAAATATAAATGAATTTGCATTTATATTAATGTTGTTTTTGAATATCTTTCTTTTTGTATCAATGAATAAATATAGTAATAAATACTTGAAGTATTTTTTTATAGGGGCCCCTCTATCGCCACTCTTTTTTTATAAAATATCTCAAATTAAGAGTATCGAAAATGCTCAAATAATACTTCTTCTCGCAATGATAGTTTTTAATGTTCTCCCATTTATTTTCAATAAGCAGATAAGTGAGGAACGAATTGAAGAATAGATATCGCATAAAACAAATTGATGGAAGAGTTTTGGGTCCACTTGAGTTAAAAGACCTTCTGTTGGTCTTAGATAGAAACTCTCAAAACGAAGAAGTGGAAGTCCAATATTTCCCTGTTGGAGAATGGAAGAGTTTTCAAGAATTTGAAGAAATACTTGAGGGATTAAAAAACAAGGAAAGGAATAAAAAAACATCGAAAGAAGAAACATTCCTGATAAATCTAGATGAAATTGAAGCATTAAGACAAAGTAAAGAAATAGATAAACAAATAGAAAACGAAGATCTCTCAGAAGACATAAAAGATATTGAAGAAAAAACAGAGCTCTCTCCCGTGTCGTCGAATGAGCCAAAAGTTGAAACGGTATTAAAAGAAGATGAAGCTTTTTTTAAAGCTAACGATGATCAAATATTTGAGTTAGATCAGCCTGAAATAAATAAGACAATGATTAAGAATTTAAGCGGATTGAAAGCAGCTCCACTTGAGGATCTTGAAAAAACAAAAATAAACATAGACTATAAAAAATATTTAGAAGAACTACAGAAAAAGAAAGAACAAGAAGAACGTGAAAAAAATAAACGTGAAAAAAAAGAAAAGAAGAAAAAGAAAGTAGAGCCAGAAATTGATTTAGAAAATGATGAAACACAGATGATCTCAATTGAGGAGTTGGAGTCTGAGTTTGGTAAGTCAGTTGATAACGAAATAGAAATAGAAGAATTAGAAACAAAAAATCTAAAAAAGATAAAAGAGAAAGAAGAAAAGCCGAAAGTTGAAATAAAAAAAGATGAAAAAAAACCAAAAAATTTCATTCTTATTGGTTTGATTGTCTTGGGGCTTGTGTATATTCTTTTAAGCCCTGATGAAGATGTTAAGAAAGAGAGAAGCCTTGTAAAAATTGAGGTTGTTGACCCCGAAATTCAATTCCCAGTGAGATTTGATATCGTTAATGAAGAGCTTGCCAGGCAACAATATTTGAAAGGAATTGAATTTTTAAGAAATGGGACATATACATCACTTTTAAAAGCAGGCCATTTCTTTAATGAATCATTAAAAAATAACTTTGAAAATAATCCTGCATTAGCAAAACTAATTTTTGTCAATTCTAGACTTCTAAAAAATTCTCCTAATAAAACAAAAGACGCTAATAAGACTTTTAAACTTATTCAATATGTTTTCGCAAAAAGTTTACTACAAGCAGATCTTACGGAAGCGATTTCTGAGTTTTATATATCAATTGGAAGACATCGTGCCGCTCTACTCTATATAGAGAATTACTTAACGATTAAGGGAAGAAAGATTACTCCAGGTTTATATGCAAATTACTTAAGAGTATTAGTCGAAACAGGAAATCTTGCCGATATTAAAGAGAAAAGTGTTTTAAAAACACTTGAAGATATTCCAAATAAAGATATTTATGTTTTACAATCACTTTATGAATATAACGAAAGTGTAACACTGAACAATTCAAAAAAGATTGAAATCATAAATGAGGCACTTACAAAATATCCTAAGTCCGTTTTCTTTCTGATTGAAAGAGCATTTATATTTGCAGATAAAACAAAAGAGAAAGAGCTTATAGACTCAATATATAGAATAAATGAACTTCAAGCGGAAAAATCAAGAATACTCTATTCAAAATATTTGATACTAGAAGGGCGATATTTAATTTTAAAAAATAAAATTAATGAGGCTGCTGAAAAATTTAAAGAATCGCTACAGTTAAATGAATCAATTGAACTCATTGATAAACTTGCAGCTCTAACTGAAGCAAGTGATCAAAATGTAAATAATCTAATATTAGAAAGTAAAGCAAAAAAAGTTCTTCGTCTGGCCCAGCAGTATTATGAGAAGGGAGATATTGGAAACGCATTAAAGCAAGCTTTAAAGGCAAAAGAAATTTATCCATCTTCAGTTGAGTCAAGATTGTTACTTGCTGAGTTAAGTATAAAGAGAGGTTATGTTGAAGATGGACTGAGTGAGTTAGAAGAAATTTATAAGGATCACCCCTCCTCTATGAAAGTTCTTTTTTCCCTTGCAAAGGCTTCAATCGACGCATTTAAATTTCAAGCTGGTATAAATTATTTATCTATCCTTAAAAACTATGAAAACCTTGAGCTTGATAAGTTTTTTTACTTACAATCTGAGCTAGCCAAATATCAATATGATAAAAACTCACAATCAGGATGGTTGATGAGATCTTATGCCGAGAATCCATTAAATACGGAAGTGATATTGGAGTTAGCTAAGTTATATATCAATGCATATCAATACAAGAAAGCAAGAAGTATGCTTAAAAAAGGGATCGAGCTTGACCCAACAAATTTAGACTTTAGATTAAGTTTCGCAAAAGTTTTATATGAAGAAGAAACAAGTAGTGCTGCAAATGGATATCTGTATGATGTGCTAAAAGATTTTCCTGATAATTCAAAGATATTATCCTTAATAGGAATTAATTTTTATAGAAGCGGTCAGATAAAAAAATATAAAGATATTAAAGAGAAGCTTTTATCACTTCCTGAGAAAGATGAGAGTCTTTATTTATTTCTAATTGAGACGGCTCGACTTGATGATAGTGTAGAAAAAATGATTGAGCATTCAGAAGATTTATTATTAATAAATCCTGCAAATCTTCAAGTGAGAATCAATTTAGCAGAACTATACATAAAATTAGAAAATTGGGAGAAGGCAAAAAAACATTTAGATATGATACAAGATAGGCTTAAAACATATCCTCGTCTTCAATATTTGTATGCAAAACTTTATCATTTGATACGCAACCAAGATCCAACTTATGCTGAGAAAGCCAAAGAATTAACAATAAAAGAGATGAAGGATAATCCTAGCGTGATTGATGGATACATTTTATATGCAGATATCTTAAAAGAAGAAAAAAAATACGAAGAAGCTAAAAAAGTTTATATGGATGCGAGTAAGATTAACCCAAAAAATATTGAAGCAATTCTTGGAATAGCTGAGATTGCCGTTATGGGTAATCAATTTGAAATTGCAATTGATCAGTATCATAAAGTGATAGAGATTGATTCTCAAAAGCCTATCGTCTATAAATTACTTGGAGATACTTATAAAAAACTTGGTCAAAGTCAGTTTGCAGTAAAAAACTATAAACAATTTCTTGAGCTTTCTCCTAACACTAGTTATAAAAGTTCAATAGAAAAATATATAAGAACAATGGAATGAGGTATTTATGCATGATATTAAAGCAATTGAGTCAAATTTAGAAAATTATAAAAAAAATCTTGGAATGAGAAAATTTGATGTATCCATTCTTGATAATGTAATTAACTTAAATACTAAAAGAAAAGAGTTAACAACAAAAGTTGAAACAACACTTGCACAGGTAAAAACGATATCGAAGGAAGTGGGTCAAAAAAAGAAGGCCGGTGAAAATGCAGATGATTTAATGTTACAAGTACAGGGTTTAAAATCTTCAATCGATGAAGATAATAAAACCCTTGAACAGTGCAAAAATGATCTCGAAGCAATTCTTGCTGGTATCCCTAACCTTCTAGAGAATGATACCCCAATTGGAAAAGATGAACATGATAATGTAGAGGTTAATCGCTGGGGTACACCCAAGGAATTTTCGTTTGAACCAAAAGATCATGTCGAACTTGGTGAAAAATTGGGAATGCTTGATTTTGAATCAGCTGCCAAAATTACAGGAGCTAGGTTTGTCGTTTACAAAAAAGATCTTGCAAGACTTGAAAGGGCCCTTGCAAATTTTATGTTAGATGAACATCTCTCGAATGGCTATGAAGAGATTATTCCTCCATTTCTGGTTCATGAACGATCCCTTTATGGAACTGGTCAGCTTCCAAAATTTAAAGAAGATCTTTTTAAAATCGAAGGTCAGGATTGGTATCTAATTCCTACCTCAGAAGTACCTCTTACTAATTTAAAAAGAGAGGAAGTTGTTAGTGAATCAGAACTTCCATTTAAATATACAGGCTTAACTCCTTGTTTTAGAAGTGAAGCCGGATCTCATGGAAAAGATACAAGAGGCCTTATTAGAATGCACCAGTTTAATAAAGTTGAAATGGTAAATCTTGTTCATCCAGATAAATCTGTCGAAACTCTTGAAGAAATGAAAAAAAGTGCAGAAACAATCCTTGAAAAATTAGGTCTACCTTATCGTACAGTTAGACTATGTTCTGGTGATATCGGCTTTGGATCTAACAAAACATATGATCTAGAAGTATGGGTTCCTAGCCAAAAAACTTATAGAGAAATCTCATCATGTTCAAATTGTGGAGACTTTCAAGCAAGAAGAGCAAGTATTAGATTTAAAAAAGAAGGTGAAAAGCCTCAATTTGTTCATACTCTTAACGGTTCAGGCCTTGCAGTTGGTCGATGTTTAGTTGCAATACTAGAAAACTATCAGAATGAAGATGGATCGATAACTTTACCTGAAGTTTTAATTCCATATATGGGTGGAAAAACAAAAATAGCGAATAAATAATAATTGCAATCTTAGGGTAGCTCGATTATATTTTATAACTAAGTTTTAGTGGAAGTGTGTCCGAGCGGTTGAAGGAGGCAGTTTTGAAAACTGTTGAGGGTTTACGCCCTCCGTAGGTTCGAATCCTATCACTTCCGCCATTAAAACTATCACATAAAAATTAATAAATACTCTCGTTTAACGCATTGCTCGTCTTTAAAATTATTGCAAATTTTAAACTTTCCCTATATATTCATTATTACTAAGTTTCAGTGGAAGTGTGTCCGAGCGGTTGAAGGAGGCAGTTTTGAAAACTGTTGAGGGTTTACGCCCTCCGTAGGTTCGAATCCTATCACTTCCGCCACTTAGGCTTAGTAATAAAATAGTTCTTTGATTTAAAATAATGAATTTCAGCTTATATGGAGACGTGGGTGAGTGGCTGAAACCAGGCCCTTGCTAAGGGTCCGAACGTTCTGCGTTCCCCGAGTTCGAATCTCGGCGTCTCCGCCATATAAGATTTTAAAAGAGCGATAAATGATTGAGGAAACTTAATTTTTTATCGCTCTTTTTAGTTTAAAGCTTTGTTTAAATTTTATAATTTAGATTGTGAGCGAAACAGTAATATAAATCAAAAATAAGGCTTTATATGATAATTGGCGGTTTGTCAGAAACAGAAGTAGTGAAAATTTCAGAATTATTAGAGTCAGAAAAAATAATATTTAATGTAAAAATTGATGAAACAATGATTAACGCTAATCAAAAATCAATAGAATATAATCTTAGGCACTTGAGTGCTCCCAGTATTACTACCCATATTTTATCAATAGAGTTTAAAGACCACGAATATTCTAGAATGAGCGAAAATTTAAAAGATAAACTTTTGGAATTTGGAATAACGGATAAAATTCCTGAAGACTTAGAGTTTTCTGAAGAGTCTATAAATGCTGTTCAGTCTGAATTATTAAAAGGCAGTAAAAGGTTGATTGGTTTTAGTTATATTCATCAATTGGCCTTTATGTTGATATTATTTGCGATTTACTTAATTTGGAAATGAATAACTTCTTATCTGTGACCCCAGTCATTTAAATCAATTGCAGCCTCTTTAATTAATGAGCAAGTTATAGAGTAATCATAGTAACTAAATTCTACACACCTATATTTATAAAAATTTTAACTATGATAGAGTGAATTTATTTAATTCACTTATTCTTTGAGGATTTTTATGAAGCTAATTATTTCAATCATCATGGCCTGTTTTTCGCTGAATATACTCGCACAAAACTTATCTAGCGTTCCTTATTATTTTGCTCTACCAGAATCCGCTCATTTACCTCTGAAAGTGACAGATTGGAAAAAGATACCATTGGCAGGAGTAAGTACTGATAATGCATACTTACGTGGATATCACTTTTCTGATGGAACAGTTAAAGGACGTAAAGAGGCATTTAAAGAACTTGTTGAAAAGAATATAATTCAAACGGGAGATATAGTTTTAAGTTTTCGACCTGAATGGGAAACAACAATACCCTACTCTCGAATTCAAATGGGAGTATCTCATGCAAGTGTTGCATATCTTGATAGTGGAGTTATTAAAAACCTTGATATGCCCCTAGATACCGAATATAACGGAAATAATCTATCAAGTGGGTTTGATAGTAAGCACTACTTAGAAACTCCGCATATTCAAATTTTACGTCCACGTAACTTTAGTGAAGAGAAGAAAAGAAATTTATTGGCGTGGATTGGAAAGCTTCGTCAGAATTATAAAGATATTAGAAACGGAGGCCTTCTTCGTTTTAACTCAGATTACTCAGCTCCAAAATTTAATGTCTATTCTAAAGATGATGCCTTTGTAACAACAATGGCGAGAATTTTATTAGGCAAAGATAAAGAATCCAGAGATTTAACTATGTTTTGTTCTGAATATGCTTGGGCATTATTGTCACTTGCTAGTTGTGATCCAGAAGATTCTGAAATTGCTGACGAGATAGTCAGTGATGCAAGCTGTATTAAGCCGATTTTCGATCCTATGTATATGCTTGATCAAGAAGGCATTCCAGGGCTAACAGAAGGTCCACTTGCGACTTTGAATTCGCTAGATATTTCAAATTCCGAAAAAGAAGATCTATTGGATACTTTATTTGCTACTGGTAATATGCTAACTTTGTCTAGTGGACATCGCGCCCTTGCCAAAAATCCAAAAGTAGTCGCTTTGATACAAGCCCTTAAGGGTTTTTATATTGCAAAGTTAAATAGAAATGAGGCAATGGTTGCTGGAATTACAGCACAAGTAAACCCTGTTGGGGGAAGAAATTATTCGCCTTCGGCTTTTTTAATTAACTCAATGCTTGAAGATACTGATCCTGGGAGACAGTTTGATTATGTTGCAACGATTATGTTTGGTATGTAGTTTTATGATTATTTCTTTTCAATCTTGGGGGGCATGTCCTCTCAATGATGGAGATATCGTTTTTATTAAATCAAAAACAGAGCAGGCTAAGCTCCTGCATTTAACTACAGGTTCTGAATGGACACATGTTGGTATGGCCTTTCAGCGCTCGGTTGGATGGGATATTATTGAAGCCGTTCAGCCTGTCAGGTGGACTAGCCTTAATAGCTTTGTAAGAAGAAGTAATCATTTAGCATTTAAGGTCTTTAGACCTATATTTAACTTTGATGCGAAAGAAATAAAGTATTTTTCAGAAGAAAAATTAGGCCAAGACTATGATTTAGTTTTTTCTTGGAATCAAAATCGTTGGTATTGTTCTGAATTAGTTTGGAAAGCATATAAGAAAGTGGCTGGAGAAGAACTTGGTGTCTTAGAAAAAATAGGTGACTTGAAAAACATAGATAAACCTGCAATTAGGCAAGAGGCATATCGAAGGTTTTCGGCTTATGGAGAAGAATATAACCATGATGCATGGAAAAAAACTTTAGTCATTACTCCAGTACAAATGATGAAAAGCAAAAGAATTAAAGATATTTCAAATAATTATACCATGGAAGAATACTCAGATTGTCTTAGATAAAAAATATTTTTAAAATGCGCGGGGCGCTATTTTACGTTTCTACTCTTATTGTAGCTTCAGACATTATTTGCTTTAGTCTTAAAAAATTATAATAATATGTCATGTATTTACTCCCATAAAATCTTATAAAAGGATTAATAAATGAAGCTATATGGTGGGGTAATTCTTAACTGCTCTCTTGTGAAAAAAAATATGTTTACCTTCAAAGATATAAATGGTGATATTGAAATTAAAACAGAATCTGATATTTGGCAAAAAGAAGCACTAGAAATTTTAGAAAATTTTTTTAGTAAAGCAAATGTTAATCTTACATACATCAAAAATTTAACATATTCACTAAGTTTTGAGGTATTCAATGGAAATAAATAAAGAAACAAAACTAATACTTTCAATCTCAGATTCCCCTGGAAGTTTTGAGACAATTTTTCACAATTATTTATACAGAAAATTTGAGCAAAACTACATTTACAAATCTTGTTTATGTAAAGATGTTGTGATTGGAGTAAAGGCAATTAAAGCACTTTCTTTGTTTGGTATGAGTGTATCAGTGCCATTTAAGAAAAAAGCAACTCATTTAATAGAAGAACTATCAGAAGAAGTTCAAAGATTTAAATCACTAAATACAATAATAAATAAAAATGGAAAACTAATTGGTTATAATACAGATGTTTACGCTTTAGAGAAAATAATAGAGATTAACAGATTAGAAGCAAATACTATTTTAATATTAGGATCTGGTGCAATTGCAGAAATGTGTAATATATTCTTTTTAGGTAAGATTGTTCATTTGAAGGCTCGAAACAATGCTCAAAAGGATTATCTTGACGATATGTATGGAAATGATAAAAAACTACTGAAGGAGTGTGATCTCGTTATCAATACTACTCCTAAGAGCCTTGAGGATCTATACGAAGATCTATCTGAATTAAAAAGTTATAAGCACGTTATTGACTATCCTGTTCGCTCTAATCAAACAATATATGTAAATGAAAAAATTATTTCAGGTTTTGAATTAACGAAGTATCAGGCAAAAAAACAATATGAGTTATACACAGGCTCTACCCTTAGTGATAAAGATTTAGATGAAGCTATTTCATTTTGTAGAAAAATATAAATTTGAATTCAAATATCTTTAAAAACATTGAAAGACACAGATAAACCTGAGAATAGGCAAGAGGCAAATCGAAAAAAATTAAAGATATTTCAAAAAATTATAGGATGGAAGAATAGTCAGATTGTCTTAGATATAATAAAAGCAGCGATATACCTATATTTCTTCAAAAGATTTCTTAAATAAAAAATGATTTGTTCTGAGACCTGAGTTTGACTCAATCTTTTCTAGTGAGAAACCTTTGTTCTTCATAAAAGTAAAAACTTCGTCTATAGATGCATATTCATAAGGATGACCAAAAAGCCAATCTTCAATAGCAAGGTTGCTAGTCATTCCTCTTTGTTTAAAATTTTTAAACTTATAGCGTCCAAAAATAAACTCTGTAATTGAAATAAAAAAATAAGAAAATTTTGCAAGTCCTAATATAAAACTTTTAAAAAAATTGGGTGAATGAGAAATGATAGCCTTTATTCTCTTCCAAAACAATGAAGATCCGAATCTTCTATCATCCCAAATTGCAAAAACGTCAGCATGATTATAAATGCCCAAGTAAATATGTCCATTCGGCTTAACTAGTTTGGTAATATTATCAATTGCCTGCCACATTGAGCCCGTGTGATGTACAACACCCCAGCAGTATATATAATCAAACTTATCAAATTGTGCTAGGAAATGCTGGTCAAGAATACTCCCCTGACTAATAGACCAATTCTTTTGAAATGTTGAATTTTCTTTTAGTTTTTCACAAAAACTAATCATCTTGTGACTGATATCAAATGAAGTTATGGATTCAGGGTTAAGCTTTGAAGCCGCAAGAGAAAAAAGTCCTCCCCCACTACCTGCATCTAGAAAAGAGAGACCCTTAAGGGAGCCATTTGGCATAAATTTTTTTAAGTCTTTTGTTGCAATTTCTACGGAATTTGCAAATGATTCTCTTTGATAAAAATCCTCATAAATATCACCAAAAGTTTCGTTTTTCATATCTTCTCTATTAAACTATACCTGTTTCATTTTAGTTTCGGAGTGTTTCTTAAGGCAAGCAATATTTAGCTATAATGAACAATTAATGTAATATGAAATTTTCATTTAAATAAATTAAAGTAATCTTGAATTGTTTTAATAAATTAGGGTGTATAAATTGAAAAGAAAAATCAACATAGATGTAAAGCAAGATCTTACGGTTGTGACACCTGTAAGAGAAATTGATTCATTAACGAGAGTTGAAATTGAAGAATTGATAAGGCTTTATGAAGGTATCTCAATTATTCTTGTCGTAGATAAGATGAGTAATCTTGATATTCCAAATGTAGTGGAAGTTCTATCTCCTAGCAATAATTTAAGTTATAAGAGAAACTTGGGAGTGAATTTATTAGAGACAAAATATACAGCATTCCTCGATTCAGATGCATATCCTCACAAAGGGTGGGCAGAGATCGGAATGAAGTTTTTAGAAGAAAATAAAAATGTGGGAATTGTTGGTGGTCCGAATTTAGAGTATAAAAAACTAAATCAGAGTCAAGTAATACCTATAGCTGTTTATAGGAGTAGACTTGTTAATAATGAGTCTAGTCTGATGAAAGAATATAAAAGTGTCGATTATGTTGCCAGCAGCAATATGATTTTTAGGACAAGTGAATATAAAGATAATGGTGGCATGAATGAGAAGGTATATACTGGTGAGGACATTGTATTATGTGCAAAGTACCTAGATGCTGGTTATAAAATTATTTTCTTAAGAGATATGAAGGTAAGTCATAAACAGAGATATCTAATCGGATTTTTGAAACAGAGATTCGTTTGGGGTCGAGGAGTGCTAAATGTCTTCAAGTATACTAAGCCCAGATACATAGTTTCTCTTGCTCCGCTTTTTGGAATTATAATCAATATAATGCTACTGATTATAGATATTTACTTAGAAACACTATGGCTCCCAACTGCGTTATTAATTTATTCAATTATAGTTACTTGGGAATCAAGTCGAGTAACAAAAAACTTCAAAGAGTTTTTTAAAGTATTTCCTTATTTGTTTCTTTCTCTGTATGCATTGGGATTGGGAAGTCTATATGGTATATTTATGGGTGACATAGATAATGATTACTCAATGTATGATAACAGGATTTAATGATGAAAAATTATATAAAGACAGCCAAAAATATTGTTTTAAATAGAGATAAACCTGTCAGCTTAATACATTTTATTACAAATATTTGTAATGCAAGATGTCCCCATTGCTTTATAGACTTTGATAATCAAGACTCACAAAGAGAAAAGATGAATCTGGAGGATATTGATAAGTTAACTCGAAATATGGGTCCAGAGCTATTGAATGTGAATATTACTGGAGGTGAACCTTTTTATTCTCCAGATATTGAAGAAATATGTAAACTATATATTAAGAATACGACGATCAATTCAATTTTTTTTTCAACACATGGAGGGCCCAAGAAAAAAATAGAAAGCTTTCTTAAACTCATAAGAAGTAATCCTCACATTACTTTTATTTTTTCTATATCGGTAGATCATATTGGTGATAAACATAGTGATTATAGAAAAGTTAAAAATCTATTTGAATCAGCAATGGAGACATATGATTTATTAAAAAGATCTGAATCAAATGTAAAGGTAGTTATATCAATTACAGTCTCTGAATTTAACTGTGGAGATATAGATTATATTTTTGATGAACTAGTAAATAAGTATAAAGTAGACGAGATTACAGCCAATATTGTAAGAGATGAGGGTGTATATAAAATTCCAGAGAAAACAAAGAGGGCAGTACTTATAGGTTACCAAAAACTAATAGAACGCATTACTGAACATAATCAAAATTCAACAGTAAAAAACTATAATTTGAAAACAAAGATTTATAACAAAATGATGCAATACAAAGACGATGTAATGCATAGAGAAATTGCAAAAACATACTTAAACCCCAATTTTAGTTTGCCTTGCTATGCGGGAGGAGGTTTACTTGGTGTGATCTATCCAAATGGAGATGTTTACCCTTGTGAAATATTAGAAAATAAAAAAATGGGAAATCTCTATGATTATGAGATGAATATTCAGAAACTTTGGAAAGATAATGAATCTTTGCGAGATTGGATTGTAAGCTCTAAGTGTAATTGTACCTATGAGTGTGCTTGGAGTTATAATATACTGGCGAGTAAAAAACATTATCCTGGTCTTATTCTCTCAAATTTCAAATAAAAACAAAAATTGCTAAATAAGAAATAAATTATAATAATTACTAATAAATAAATGCACTCGTCACGAAGGATTTAATATGAAAATAATTTATGTTCTCTTAATATCATTCTCTTTAAATGCAACTGCAGCTTCTATACTAAAATTTACGGGATATAAGTTTACAGAAAAAGTTGGTGTAAGTGGAGTATTTGAAAGTATTGAATGGAAAATACCCAAAAACTTTAAAATAACAGAAGAGATGTTAAAAAAAATTAGTTTAAAAATAGATACATGGAGTATTGATGCTGGAAACTCGGCAAGGAATACGAATATTGTGAATTCACTATTTAAAAATTGGGGAGATAGATATATTAATGCTCATGCAGTAAAAGTAGATATTGATAAAAAAATACTCGTAATGAATATGACTGTTGGTGAAAAAACAAATGAAATATCTTTTGCCTATAATGAAGAAAAAGAAAAAGTAATTTTTAAGGGTGAAATTGACCTTCTAAAACTTGGATTTAAAAATGCATTCTCTGTACTGAGCGAAACATGTAAAATCCTACATACTGGGGAGGATAAAGTTTCAAAAACTTGGTCAACTGTAGATATTGAAGTCGTTCTCGACAAATAGAAAATATTAGAAAGATAAATGCATTTCAATTATATTGAGAAAAAGAACATGTACATATTTCAATACAGAGAATAAATAATGAACATTAAAAATGAAATGTACGTTAAATATTTAAGTTATCTCTGTTTAATTGTTTTTTTCTTATTGTGTGGATATGCCTGCTATGTGCAAAGAAGTATTACTTTTGATGGCGCACGATGGTTTATGGGGTTGGCTGACCACGGTGAGTTCGTTATAGACACCCCTCATCTACGTTTTTCAAATATAATAGTACAAATACCAGCTTTTATTTTTGCTAGGTGGGAAGCACTCGATTATAATTTACTTTATTCTTTTTATAGTTTTAATTTTATCTACACCTTTTTGCCATTTTTGGGACTCTCTTTTACTAGTCTTTATCTGTTTCGAAATGGTAAAGCTTATGATCTATACTTTGTTATATTAATGTATGTTGTGGCATTACTCCCTTCAAGCGCTTTTCCAACAAACTCGATATCTGAAGCAGTTGTCTTTTTTACTCCCTTATATTTTTATTATCAATATGGGACAAGGAGTACTAAGTTTCTCGTATTGTTAGGTGTGGGGACTTTGTATCAAACATATAGCTACCCTTTTTCAATTTTTTTAATTTTTGCATTAATGATAAGTAGTTTTTATAAGTTTAAATTAAAAGAGATTTCAACGAATCAGTTTAAGGTTGAATTTGTAATTTTGCTGACAGGGTTTATAGTAAAATTAATATTAAATGTTAGAATATTCTACATAACTCGCCTTCTACCCGATCAAATTAATTTTATAACTACGATAAAAGAAGCATTTACAAATCAGGAACAGAACATAACGATATTTATATGTTTTTACTCAGTTTTACTTTTATTAGCTGAAACGATTAGAAAAAAAATAAACATATTCTTTATGATTATTGCTGTTGTTATTGCTGTAATTTGTTTATACCGATCGGAGTGGTATTTGTTCAATGGATATCCTGGGGATGGATTTGTATTTCGCTCCGTTGTTGGACCCTTGGTCGCTATTTTTTCAATGCTTCATACTGCTCATAAAGTAAAAAAAATCAAATTAAAGAATCACTTTATTATGGATTGTAGTATTTTGTTTATCTTGCTAGTAAATGCCTCAAAGGATTTTGCAATTTCGTATAATTGGAATGAGCAAAAAAAAATATTACGAAGCATTAGCTTTAACAATACTGATTGTATAAGTATAAGCAATGCAGAATTTAAAAAGCGATATGGTAATACTGATAATATAACAGAATTTATGATTTCCTACCATATGTTCATTGATTCTCTACCTGATGGAAAAACGAAACTGCTATTTATTGGAAGAGATGAAAATAATTTAATAAAAGATGTTAATCACTGTCATAACTATCATCCTGAAACACATGGACTGTATTTCTATTTTCAAGAGGGTCATTCGCCTACGGCTTATGTTTTTAACACGAAAAAAGGCAGTCCTAAGAATATAAAAATGGATAAGAAAATTTTTAAGCTCTCTGAGCTTCAAAGTTGTGAGAAACCTAAGCTTTACTTATTTGAAGATCACTACGTAGAAATTGAGCCCGATTTACTACCACTCAATGAAGAGGTACAAATTAATTTTAATCTGCGATCCAATGACAATGAAATCGCTAATACAAGTCTTAGGTTTGAGATTGGTGGGAAAGCTATTCATGAGCAAAAAGTAGAAGGGGATTATAAATATTATCCAATTAAAATAAAAAAGAAAAGTAATAAGGATCTAATAAAAATTAGTTTTAAAGAGTTTAAGTGGTTTGAAGATATTTATCATCCAAATCATAATTATTTTATTCTGAATTGCGCACCAGTAAAATATTAGAAGCTTGTGCTCTAAATAAAAAGAGATCCGTTGAATGTTGTAGAAGAGTTATAAGCTTGAATGCAAGAGGTATTTAAGGTAGGGTTTATTATGATTTACGGAGATAATTTAGTTGAGACATTAAAAGCAAACAAGAGTTTTGTGTTTCACAATGAGCGATATCATTATAGCTATAACATAGATGAAAAGTCTTTATCTAAAAACCTTGAGGGACTAAAAGAGTTTATTCTTTTTTCACTTTCCAATAAAATGGAAATTCGAATAAACGGTACTTTGCACTCATTAAGTATGAATGAGTATCTTTACATTAAAAATATTCAAAATATAGAAATAAAAGGAAGTTTTGAAAGTTTATTGTGTGGTAGTCGGCTAGAAGATTCAACTATAAAGCAAGTAAGAAAAGAGTCGCTTAATACGACTAAGGTTGTAAGCAAGCCTTGGGGAAAAGAATATTGGCTAAAAGGTGAAGGTGGTTACTTTTCATTTAAATATATATTACTTAATGCTGGTTATCAAACTAGCTTACAGTATCATGTGAAAAAAGAGGAAACTAATTTTATCTACAAAGGTATTGCTCAGTTTTATTATAAGAAAAATGAAAAAGTAAATAACGAAGATGTTACTTATAAGGACATTGAATCAACTGAGATAAGTAGTTGTAGTTTTATACATGTAAAGCCTCCCGCAATACATAGACTTAAGGCGATTCAAACACTTCACTTATTTGAAGCTTCTACACCCGATTTAGATGACGTTATTCGGATAGAGGATGATAATAAGCGAAAAAGTGGTAAAATAGACAATGAACACATACCTCCCCCATTGTGTATACTCACCGCTGGTGAGGGATTAAGGCTTTTGCCTATAACTAAAACTATTAATAAATCTTTGATTCCTATAAATGGAAAACCACCAATTTCACATATTTTAGAAAGGATAGATCATAATCAAGAAGTTGTTGTAGCTCTTGGTCATAATGGAGCGCTAGTAAAAGAGTACTTAACGAATTTCTATCCAGAATATAAAATAATATATATCGATGTAAAAAATTATAACAATATAAATTCTGGGCCTGGACCGAGTCTGCTAGCATGTCGAGAGGTATTGCAAAGACCATTTTACTTTGTCGCTTGTGATACACTTTGGGATGAAAACTTAGCACTTTTACCTACAGATTATGATTGGGTCGGTGTTTCTAGAAAATTTAATGAAAATAAAGAAATTTATTGTAATTTTTTACTAAGTAATAATACTGTAACTAAGATTTTTAATAAATGCAGTGTGAACGAAGATACAGTCGCGTTTGTGGGCTTGTCATTTATTAGAAACTTTAGTGAGTTTTGGAACTCTCTAGAGGACTCTGTAAATAATAATTGCATAGAAGTCTATCATGGATATACCGAATTGATAAATAAAAGAAAACTGTCAGCAGTTGAGATCGAGTGGAATGATGTTGGAAACTTTGAAAATATAATAAAGTACACAATGAGTGATTATGACTTTAGTAAGCCAGAAGAGTTTATCTGGTTTGATCGTAAGAAAGTAATAAAAAAATTTAAAAATAGAAAGATATTATTAAATAAATATAGAAGAGCATTAGCATTAAACGATTTGATACCTCGTGGAATAATGAAAACAGAAAATTATCTCTACTATCAATATGTAGAAGGTGAAACATTCTATAATTCATACTCAGGAAAAATCTTCAGGAAATTTTTAATTAAACTTGAAGGTGAATTGTGGAAAGAAAATAAAGTGCCAGAAAGCGAGTTAGATAAAAGTCTAAATGACTTTTATATCACAAAAACAATAGAAAGAATTTCAATGTTTCAAGAGAAATATCTTCATTGGAAGCCAAGCAAAATAAATAATAACGAGTTTTATCAATTTGAAGAGAAGTTACTTTCACGGATAAAAGCGAGCATGCATAAGAATGCGAAGGCAACAAATTTTCACGGAGACTTACAGTTTGATAATATTTTAAAGTCAAATGACGAAATTCTCCTAATCGATTGGAGAGAATCATTTGGAGGTCAGTCGGAGTGGGGTGACATGATGTATGATTTGGCAAAGCTCTATGGGGGATTAATTATAAATTATTCATTGATAAAACGTAACAGATTTAATTATGTAGAAAAAGAATATGGCGAAATTGAGACAGCTAATGAAAGTGAAGATTGGCAAGTAGAAGCAATTGAAATAATAGAAAATTATTTCAGAGAAATTGATGTTGATATTCAGTATATAAAAAATCTAACATCTTTAATTTTTTTGAATATGTCTCCCCTTCACCACTATCCATTTGATAAGTTTTTGTATTGTATGAGTTTTGAGGTTTTTAATGAAAATAGATAAAGAAACAAATCTAATTTTATCGATATCAAACTCACCGGGAAACTTTGGGAATACTTTTCATAATTATTTTTATCGAAAATTTAGACAAAACTATATTTATAAATCATGTGTATGTAGTGATATTGTAGTTGGAGTGAAGGCAATAAGAGCACTCTCTTTATTTGGAATGAGTATTTCGATGCCATACAAAAAAAAGGCTATATATTTAGTAGACGAACAGTCAGTGGAAGTTAAAAAATTCAAATCTTTAAATACGATTATCAATAAAGATAGTAGATTGTTTGGGTTTAACACAGATGTTTATGCATTAGAGCAAGTACTAAAAAAATATAAAATAGACATTGAAAGAGTTTTAATTATCGGTTCTGGTGCAATTGCAGAAATGTGTAATATATATTTTTTGGGAAAAAAAATTCACATGAGGGCAAGAAATACTGCCCAAAAAGAATTTTTAGATGAGCAATATAATAATAACAAGAATGACAATAACGAATATGACCTTGTTATAAATGCAATTCCGAATAAATTAGAAGAGCTTGAGCAAATATTATCAAAGCTAAAGAGCTATAGATATGTTATCGATTATCCTGTTCGATCTGAAGAGGAAAAAAAGAGTAGAGATGGATATATTGATGGATTTGAGCTAACAATGTTACAGGCTAAAAAACAATATGAACTTTACACGGAACGCAAACTTACTGATGTTGAATTAGATGAAGTAACGGCTATTTTTAAAAAGAAAATATGAATACAAGAAGAATTAAAAAGATTGAAGATCATATTTCAAGAAATAAAGATTTCTATTTTCTGGTAATCGTAAGTTTGAAAATACGATTGATATATTCAATTATGACGGATAATTATTATTATGGTGGTGATATTTTTGTGCGAATGTCAATGGCATATAATCTCAACCCACTAAATTCAATAATGACAGGTTTTGATTGGACACCCGGGCATGTTTGGCTGTTAAAAATATTTGCTGAAATTTTTCAAGATTATATCTACGCTCCAAGGCTTGTGGGTATCATCTCAGATAGCTTGAGTACTGGTTTTATATATATATTAGGCAGAAAATTTTTTACAAGGAAGGTCGGTCTATGCGCAGCATTTATTCATGCAACATATTTTTTAAATGTTGTCTTGTCTTCGGTTACGCTATCGGGAACATTGTTTACCTCAATACTTTTGGGGGCTCTAATTCTTTTGCTGAAGTACCTAAAGAATAAAAACAAAACTTTGCTCTTGTTGTTTAGTGTTTTATTAGCATACGCTTCTTGGGTAAGATATGAAGCATGGCCTATAAATTTTATGATTGGAACATTTTTAATTTATAAAAAAGAAAAGACAAGTCGCATACTCTCATATGCTTTTATAACGGCAACTCCGATTTTGTGTTTTCTATATTATTGTTATTTGAAAACAGGAAACCCATTAAATTTTTTGAATTTTTCAGATTATGAAGTTGCAAGTGCAAATGAAATGTTTAAGCCAGAATTCTTGGGTTATATAAACAGAGCATTCTATATTTTTCCATCATCGATTCTATCAGTCGGAGTTATTTCGTCAATTTGGATTTATGGGAAGAAAAGGTATACGTATATTCACTCAATAATACTAATTTCTTTTTTTATTTCAATTTATAAATTATTTAATTACACATTGATGAATGATCCGCGATACTTCCTGCTCTTTGAATGTTGGTTTTTATTTTTGTCATTTGGCTTTGTTAGTGATCTTTGTAAGGATAAATGGTCACCACTTATTATTTATGTGTTACTGATTTGGGTAACTGGAATATATCAAACAAAAAATTATATAGGTGAAGAGATCGACAATCACCCAATACAGTTTTCAATTCAACAAAAAATGTTATTCAGGTATATAAAAGATTCTCATACAAAAAATCGAAGATACTTTGTTGGAAATGGAATGAATTTCTTGCAATCGGCTATTACTTATAATACAGGAATAGAAAGTTCAACTATAAAGTGCTATTCCCCAGAAAGATTTTGGCTAGGTCAAGTCTTAACATTTGAAAAATTTCGAAGCTGTATAGAGGAGAAAAATATAAATACGATAATAAGCTTTCCTTCTTATAGCGAAAATTATGGTAACTTATCTAGAATGATCGACAGCAAAGAAGGGCAGGAGTTAATGTTGAAACATGGATTTAAACTCATTTACGAAATAAATGGATATAGAGTTCATGGAATTTAGTACTGAGAAATCCGTTGGAAGTAATAAGTCTATTCTTTTATGGTAGGAGCACTTTTAAAAAATTATTTCTATTGTTTTGAGCGTAAGAAGTTTTAGTAAAGCATTATACATTACTTAAAATGAAAGTGCTTAGATCTTGTCAATTCAGTGAATAATAAGTGGGGATAATAAGAAGTAGTGGGGTAAATTGCTTGAAGGAATAATTTCAATTGTATAGACACCGCTTTCAATGTCTTTAAAGTAAAATCGATTAGATTCAATTTTTGGTGTATATATTTTTGATGATGAATACATCTTTAAATCAAAGAGAGATGTATCAACCATCGGTGAAAGTATATACGCAAGGCTTGTGAAACTTTCAATTTTAAGTTTCGCCTTTAGGCTATCGGAACTAAATAATATGTAGTTTTGAGAAAAATCTTTATCGCTTTTCATTACTAACATGCGTCGATTTTTTTTAAATTCCTCAGATAATTTTGTTAAATCAAGAAGTGAAGAATCGCCAGTATTAATAAAAAACTGAAATTTTTTGTTTAGATATATTGGAATGTGATCCTTGATGTAAGAGTAGCATGTGTTGATGCTTGGATAGTGCTCGTTTTGCCAAAAACCAATCTCTTTTGCAACAAGAATTTTTTGAGGGGAAAATTCATCAGAAAATATAATCGAGTGGGGTACTAAGAAATCTGTGTTGTAGTCAAGTTCTTGAAATCGTTTGTGTATCGGAGCCTTAATGTATGAACATACTTGATCCTGTGCGAGTTCTTTTTTTATTATTTTCTGTATTTCGAGAAAAGTAAATGAAGAGTTCAAGTCAAAGTATAGCCCGAGAAGTAAGGGGGGGGTGAAAAATAATAAAGCACTTAAAGAGAAAATTGGGAGATTTCTTATTTTAACAATAAAAAATGAGATTAAAAGTGAGGCAGATAATGGGATAATAAGAATTCTATAAAAATAAGCATTAAAGACAAATTGGTTCGTGTAAATTTGATAAGCGCATATGAAAAAAATTAAAAAGTGAAAAATGATCAATAGTAACTTTAATTTAAAATATTTGTAAAAAGTAAAAAATAATACCATTGTTAAAATGAGTATAAGAAATGGTAAATGAGTGTAGAGCACGTGATCTACTGTATAGCTCATAATATCGTTTACAAGGTTACTTTTTTTATTTTGAGAAATCAAAAAAATCCATTTGTGTAGATAGAAAGAACTAGACACTAGAAGACTTATGACTGTAATAGGTAGGGAACCCTTGCAAAATTCATTTTTTCTGAATAGTAGGAACAGAAGTAAAAGAACAAAAAAAACAATTGATATTAAATAAGTAAAAATAATTAGAAGCGATATAGTCATTGCTAAACTAATCATTAATTTAGAGTTAGCTTTATTTGTAAGAATAAAAACTAAAGGCCATAAATATGATGGTGCCTCAATCGAAGAAGATGCCGCAAAGGAAAAGCCAGGAAGGGAAAGAGCTAAGTAGTTGATGATGGGAAAAATAATTTCATGCAAACGATTATTTTTTTTTAAGAAAAAATAACAAAAGGAAATGCTAATAATTGGATGTGCCATATAAAAAAAACTGAACAAATACTTAATCGCAACTAACCTATTCTGATCAGGGAGAATTGATGATAAGCTAGAAGTTATAACTTGAAGAAATAAAGTTGTGTATCGTTGAAATTGATCATCAGTGTAAAAATGACCTTTAAGTAGATTAAATAGCCATCTTGAACCATCTAAGTTAACTGCTTTTAGACTCACTATTTGTAAGGTAACAATCAAAAAAACAACTGCAATTGTTAGATAAATAATTTTTTTTTGTAAAGAAGTCATTTGTAGCGAGAAGAATAAAGTAATTTTTACATTTATTCAAGAGTATATTATGAATGAAATAGTAAATTAAGATACTTCTTTAATGACTTTTTTTTGAATATATTTTTTATAGTCTGAGCTTTGAATATATAGCTCATGCCAAGCAACGAATACCGCAATAGTCCACAGCCCTCGGCCATAATCTTTCTTTTTTGATAAATGAATATTGATTAATTTGTGAATGGATTCCCAATTAAACAGTCCAGTGCGCTCAATAGAAACTTTGTTTAAATATCGATCAAGTAGAGGTTTTAGCTTGTCAAAAAACCAGATAGAGTGTGGCATTTCTAGTCCATAATTTTGACGAGCTAGAATTTCTTTAGGAAGTACTTTTCTTAGAGCATGTTTTTGAATATAACGACCTTGAAAACCTTTAAGTTTGAAGTGTGTTGGAAGTGTTTGGACAAAATCTACTAAATCTCTGTCAAGATAGGGGTATCTTCCCTCAATCGAGTGAGCGTAGAGCATACGGTCATTTTTTACGAGAAGATCATCCGTAATAAAATGTTCGATGTCGAGCATTGAAATGCGATTTAATTCATCCTTATCTGAAAATTCATTAAAAAGATTGATTCCAAGTTGGTCTGTTGAAAAGAAAGAATTATTCTTTAGGATAGAATCTTTTTCAAGATTTGTTAGTGGATGTCGCCAATAAAAATGTGCAGCTGCTGGATGTAACTCCGCTCCCTCAGTAAATCTTTTTGCTTGAAAGTCAAATGACAATTTTGAGTAATTAGCAGGCAATTTATGAACAAGACTATAGATTGATCTTCTAAGTATTTTTGGACAGAAGGTGGTATAATATTTTTTTATTTTCCATGCTTTATATACTGAGTAAGCATTAAAAACTTCGTCACCACCCTCTCCACTGAGAAGAATATTTACGTGTTTAGATGCCTTTTGAGCAAGAATATAGATTGGAATTGGAGCTCCATTTCCGAGAGGTTCATCGAGATGAGATAGGTGTTGAAAAAAAGAGGCTTCAACATCTTCTGGGGTAATCAAAAATTCATGGTGATTAGTTCTACATTTTTTGGAAACAATACGTTGGAAATGTGACTCATCAAAACTATCCTCACCCATTTTTATTGAAAATGTTGGGAAGTCAACACTTTTACCTAATTCGTTTATGATGCAAGTTATACCACTTGTATCGACACCGCCTGAAAGCGTTGTCCCTATGGTGGAGTTGCTTATTAGATTTCTTTCTACCGATTTAAGAATTAAATCATGTACTTTATTTGATGCATCCTTGAATGAGATATCTTTGTTGATCTCATATTTCATGCGATAGTGATAGGATTTTGAAATATGACCATTCTCCAGATTGATTTTAAATTTTTGTCCATTGCGAAGCTCATAGATATTCTTAAACATAGTCTCTTCTCCTGGGACATATGCAAGAGTGAGATAATGGTAAAGAGCTTGTTCATTGACTTCTCTTTCGAATGATTGAATCTCAAGAAGACTTTTAATTTCAGAAGAGAAATAAAATTTATCATCTAGTTTTGTGTAAAATAACGGTGTGATTCCAAAGCAATCTCTACAGAGGATAATTTGATTTAACTTACAGTCGAATATAGCAAAAGAAAACATTCCATTTAGTTCAGATATCATACTTTCACCTAACTCTTGGTATAAGAAAAGTAGGACCTCAGAATCGGAATGAGTTTTAAATTGATACTTAGTTTTTAGTTTATATTTTTGAATTAATTCTTTGAAATTTGTAATTTCACCGTTGAAGGCAAGGACAAACTGATTAGTATTGCCCGTCATTGGTAAATTTGCTAAAGATGAATGATCCTGAATAAACAATCTTGTATTGCCAAATATAAAATTATTTCCACGAAAGATACCTTGTTGATTAGGCCCTCTATGAAGTATTAAATCATTCATTTTTTTGCAGATATCAGCATCATTATCATTAAGCATTTGATTTTTTAAACTTATAATTCCATTTATTCCACACATTTAAGAATTGTAACAGATTATAAATTTAAGTCATTTTCAATTATTATTTTTTTTAAAAAATGACATATTCTGAATAAGTCTTTGCTCAAAAACAGAGTTAGATTTTTTTGAAGTAAATATATTGTAAATAAATTTGAATAAACGTTGTGGATGTAACAAATAGTGCATGACGTAAAAAGTTCCCATTCCAATTGTCTGACAAAACCGAAGCTCCTTAATGCCGATTTTTGAATTATAACCTACTCCATTCGCTGTACCAAAATCTTGTGCAAGATTATAAAAATATTTATCTAGTTCTGCCGTTTGAGATTTATCTAAATTAGGTATAACACCTCTAGATAATAACAGTTCAAAGAATGCTGAGCCTGGGTATGGAGTAAAAATAAAAAGTGGCGCATCTAAGACACCTAAAAATGCCAGTTTAAATTGAAGAAATAATGTTGCAAAAATATCTTTTCTTTTTTCATCAGGAAAACCAATGATAAGATTTGCACGCGTTCCAACCCTATGTTTTTTCATTAATTTAAATAAATTTATCATTCTTGAAAGTTTGATTTTCTTTTTGATATCGACTAAAACTTTTTCTGAACCACTTTCTGGTGCAAAGCCTAGGTATGTGCATCCAGCTTTTTTTGTAAGAAGTATAACCTCTTCATCAATTGCTTCAGTTCGAGTACCACCTGTACACTGCCAAGTAATGTTAATCTTGCGATCGATCAGTTCATTGCAAAAATCAATAATCCACTTTCTTTTCATATAGACAGTAAGATCCATAAATTCGAAACAATCGACTTGATATTTATCAATATAATGTGCAATTTCATCAACTACATCTTTGGGATTTCTGGACCAATAGTTATTACCCCACATTGTTCTGTTAGAGCAAAACTGACAATCATAAGGACAACCTCTACTTGCCATTATTGGTATAGTACGTCCCTTATAAGGGCCATGAGATTGTTTTGTATTAAAGAAAGTTATTAGATCGTCATCATTCCAAGATGGCCATGGTATTTCGTCTACATTCTTTATCCGTCTTCTTTTCTCTGTTCTAATAAAATTAATATCATCCTTAAACATTATACCCTTAATGTCTCTCCATTTTTTGGTTGAATAAAAAGCACTCATTATGTCTATTATTGTTTCTTCTCCCTCGCCTAATATGGCAATATCAATTTCTGGACACTGCTTCAAAGTAAACTCAGGCACTGCTGTAATGTGCTCTCCTCCTGCAATAATAAATAAATCAGGGAATTTTCCTTTGATTTTTTTTATAAGTTCTCTCACATAAGGCCACTCTGAAGAAAACATAACTGAAATTCCAAGGATAACAGTATCCTGTGGAATTGATAAGAGGATTTCATGATCACTAAGTCCGTGAGTTACAAAGTCATTTACATTAGGAATTTTATTTAGTTTACCTGCTCCTTTTAATTGAGCATCGATATCATGAACGATATAGTCATTATCTCGTAGAACAGAAGATAAATAAGCAATTGCCAATGATGGAACAATAGAACTACCATTTAGAGATCCGCTAGGAATAACAGCAGGTGTTCTTAGAAGGGTTATAGATTTATTCATATTTACTATAATACCATATTGTTATTTGATGAATAGCGGTAAAGTATGAGTTCGTATGAAATTGATTCCAATCTATTAATACGCGGTCATTTGATATAAAAATTTGAAACTCTGTTTAGGGCATCTGATGTAAATACGAAGAAAAAAGCTAAATATTTCACTTATCTTCATGTTTGGCAAATATAACTTCTTTAGAATTTCATAAAAAAGAAGGAAGATAAATTGATATATAAAAAAGTACAATTAATTAATACTTAGGTCGAAAAACAGCATCGCTTATAAATTAAAAACGATATTAAATGGTGCAAATGTTTAAACAGGTCAACAAATCTCTAATATGTTTTTCTATTTCTGCGACTATGATCTCATCTATATATGGAATGTCTTCGAGAATTTCATTTTTTAAGAGGCAAAATTCTTTTGTTGAAAATAAGTAATGTCCAGCAATTTTAGTGTAGTCCTCAGGTCTAAAATTTGATGTGTTAATCACCCATTTCTTCCATTTGTTTGAATTAAAAGCTAATTGATTAAAGCGATCATAAAAAGCTGTGCAATTATGATTTTTTAATATATCAAGAATTAAAGAGGTTTCAATTTTTCCTAGTTCAGGTGCAATATTTATAGCATCGAGACCAAAGGATGGCATTTTTTTGAAAACATCTAAGCAAAGATAATCAGCATTATGTTGTTTGACTGATAAATCGTAACTATGAATAATATTTATAATTTTTTTAATATCTTTTAAATTATTACCTTTAATATTATCAGAGAAGTTACCTATATTTCTAGTCTCTTTAACAAGGCTACCAAGCATGGCAACACAAAATGTTGGGTATTTAAAATTATACTTTTTAATTTCAGAAATAGTTCTCTGTAAAAAATATTCAAGCTCTTCAGAAGAGCCAATAGTAGAGCTATGTCCCTCGGCACCAATTTCGTAATAAACTTCTCGATTAAGACTTTTTGAATATTCATCACAAATACCATACATCTCAACAAGAGAATTAATCATTCCATCTAGAGTTATAGTAGACTTGCTGTAATTCGATGGATCTAGATGTAAAAACTGAAATCCATTTAATATATCACACTTTAAGCTTTTAACGGAGTCATTAAGCGCATCTTGATCATTATTAAAATTAGTAGTTGAAAGACTGCTCTGATAAGGTCCCGCGTGGTCACGTGCGAGTATGATATTTGCTTTATTATTTCGTGCAAACAAAGAAAAACTCTCAGTGCTCCAGTTGTTGACGTATCCTCCACCGAGCTCTTCTGATTCAATTTGGTTTCTACTTGCAATAACTGTAATTGGATATTTAGAAAATCTAGAAGAATTACAAATGGCATTAAACGAATTCAAACTCATTGGCCCTAGGCATAGTAGTGTCTCACTATTTCTGTTAAATTTTTTAAATTTTTTTATAATATTTATGTTAGACACATATAACCTGAGTTTATTAATATATAGTTTTTAAATATTATACAATAACAGAATAAAGGATTCTAGTCATTATTGCTAAAATATTTTGTTAATGAAATCAGATATAACGGAGAGATTCGTGATCTCTTCGTTATTCTGTTCGGGAAAAACTTCCAGATTTAAGTTGCTTTTGTGTAGAGCTCAATTAAAACATACTAATAAAGTAATTTTGTCCAGTTTTAGAAACGTCAATGTTATGATAAAATTAAATATAATCTAAGCTTGCGATAGAAGAACCATTGATACTTGAATCATGACAAGTATAAAAAGGTAAAATTGGATGGATAAAAATATATGATGAAAAATCAAGAAATAATAGAATCTACCACAATATGCCCATATATTTGGAATCAATTTTGTATGTATACAGACGGGAATATGAGAATTTGTTGTAGCTCAGGCATAAATGGGCATGTGAAAAATGATAATGGCAATTACGTTAAGTTTGATTCATTTGAATCACTCGATGAATACTATAATCAAAAATTCTATAAAGATATAAGACTTAAAATGCTGAACGGTGAAATGCCTTCAGAATGTAATGAGTGCTTTAAAATAGAAAAAATGAATGGATTTTCTGCTCGAATGCAGGCGTTAAAATCGTATACAAATAACAATACTTTCCTTAAAACTCTTTCAACAACAAAAGCGGATGGAAGTATTAAGAGTAATGTTCAATATGTAGACTTAAGTTTATCGAATGTTTGTAATTTAAAGTGTATAACTTGTAGTCCTAATCACTCTTCGATATTAGTGGGAGATTTCGATAAAATTGGAGTTGAAGGTGGGCTTAGTTATGATAAGGAAGTGGTAAATTCTGCAAAGAAATTAGCCAATGATGAGACCATGTTTACTAAGCATCTAGAAGAGATGTCTAAAAGTATTGAGCATATTTTATTTTCTGGGGGTGAGCCCTTTCTGGATAAAAAACATGTTATTTTATTGAAAAAAATAATAAGCGAAGGTAGAGCAGGCCATGTCTCTTTGTCATATAATACAAACTGTAGTGTTATCGATAATGAACTGATGAACTTATGGAATGAGTTTAATATGGTTTACTTGCAACTAAGTGTAGATGCATTTGGTGAATTAAATGAATATATTAGAAAAAATAGTAATTGGAAAAGCTTTGAAGAAAACGTAAAAGTTCTTATAGATCATCCAAAAACGATTTGTGTTTTTCAAACAACTGTACAAGCATTGAATATATTAAAACTTACTGAGTTGTATGATTGGAGTGCAAAAATTGCTAATAAGTACAGTGAAAATCCATGGAAAATTAGTCCAATGCCAAAACATATAATGATGTGGGAGCCAAGATGGTTACATGTCGATATTTTGTCGATTGAAATTAAAATGGAAGCACTAAGACGATTAAATAAATATTTAGACTTTAATAATTCCCTATCGCGAGAATCACGTGAACAAGTGGAAGGAGTAATCATTTTCTTAAAAGATTCAATGAGTAGAGATCATGATTTAGAGCAGCTTGCCAGATTTCAAAAGCTTATTCCTTCATTTGAAGCTATACGAAATCAGAAATCAATTTTAACCTTGATTCCAGAGTTCAAATCAATCCTATAAAAAATCAGTGTTTGATATTTTGAATGAAAGATATTAAATCTTGATTATTAGGTTCCAGGCTAATTGCTTTTTGTGCCCAGATTGAAGCTTCCTCGGGCAATCCTTTTAGCTTAAAAGTAATTGATAAACCGAAAAAAGCATCAAAGTAATTTTCTTTTAATTTAATTGCAAGCTTGTAGTTCATAATAGCATTCTCTAAATCATTAATTTCTCTATAGGACTCAGCTAATTCGAAATAAAAATAATACTCAGGACATTGATTGATCGCATCTAAATAGTAATTTATTGACTCTTTAAATTGCTTATTTGTGAAAAACTTATTTGCAATTTTATAATTTTTTTGAGCTTTTGAAATTAAAACATCTTTGTTTATCTTTTCATTCATCTCTGGAATATCAAAATAGGAATAGAGTATTGGCTCATCTTTGTACTTAAAAAGAAGATCCATGAACTCTTTGTGATCAGGGTGACTTGTAAAATGAACAGATTGTTCTTCTGTGTTATATTGTCCGTAAGGATTTGCTAAAAAAGGCTGTAGTAAAACACGATCAACATTATTTTCTTTTGCGAGATTAATAATATTCGGGATATCTCTGAAATTATCTTTTACAATAATAATATGAAACGAGTAAAACTCAATATTATTGGACTTTCTCATTTCCCCAAGCCATTTTACATTCTTAATGACATCATCAAAATTCGGACCTCTCACGATCTCATAAATTTCCTTTGTTGCTGCATCAAGAGAAATATTAACATCTCTAATAAACTTAGTTCCAGGGTGGAGTAGATCGTAGTTTTTCTTATTAAACATTGTTCCATTGGAAACGATATGAACTCTTCTTAACTTTGGAAAGTCATCGTTATTAAGGCTCTTTAATAGTTTTCTTTGCAGTTTACTGTAAAAGACCTCCCCTCCATTTGCTAGTTTAATAACCTCAAGAGAATCTTTGACAGAAAAAACATAATCAAACTCTTCTAGTGCGGAGTCAGTGGGTTTAGCCTCATTTGTAATGATCTTATTCCTACATATCGGACAATTAAGATTACATGTGAAGTCTGATGTAAGATATAGTGAGCTAGGCCCACTGGGCATAATAGGATTTTTATTTTTAATTGCTTCAATATTTTCTGGGGGAATCGGAGTTTCCTTAAATACAATATCTGGATCTGCCAATTCATCTATTGAAAACAAAGGAATTTGACAGGCTTTACGATCACAAAAAGAAAAGTCTCCTTCGTACATTCGTTTTCGTAGCTCTTGAGCTGCTACCCCATTCCAAATATCATCAAGCTTATCTTCTTTTTTAAGTTTAAAATACTCATCCTTAAACCACGAAGGAACACAAGGAAGAAAAGTTCCAAATAAATTGTCGAAACGATCTGTAAAGTTACTTGTTTGTAATCGGCTGAATGGATAAGGGCATAATTTCATATTTTACTCAATACTTTATCAAGAAGATTTTTTGCTGTGTCATCTTGTGGGTTTAGTTGAAGTGCAATTTTTAAATATTTTTCAGCTTGATGGAGATCTTTGTTTTTAATATAGGTGAATGTGGCCCCAAGTTCTCTTGCAATAATAAAGCTACCAGAGTTGATTTCAAAAGCCTCTATATAACACTTCAGAGCCTCTTCAGGCATTTGAATTGAATTATACATCCATGCCATTTGTTCAAGGTCCAAGTGTTGATCTTTTTTTAAAATGTACGCTTGTTTGAACATCTCTATTGCTTTGTCGTATTGATTTTGAGATGCAAGCATATAACCCTTGGATCTAAAGAGACCAAGTTTTCGATTCGTGTAGTTCGTGCGATCAATTTCTGCAACTGTATGAGTGAAAAATTCTTTATAACTGTTATATATATGAGGAAGAGAATTTTGAATCGATTCTCCACGGCTCAAGTCAAGAATACTGGTGTAATAGGCAAACTGCTTTTGATAAAACAAAGATTCCGGGTGAACTTCGTGCTCAAGAACACTAATAATTTTATTAACATTATCAATAAAAGCACTATTTTTTACCATATGAATAGAGCTACTCTGAAACATCTTAAGCTTATTTGCACTAACAGATCTGAGGCTATTCGGTAGTGTTGCAATATTTAAATGCGTTGGAAACATCAAGTTTGATAAATAGGTAATGTCTGAACTTAAAAATTCGTTATCAGCGAGAAGATCTTCTATAAAATCAAATACATCTGTTAAGGATAAAATATTATAAACCTGAACTGTGATTGAAAATCTAATTCGGATTTTTGAACCTTCGGAGACGTCAACCCCCCTTTCTTTGATGTAATTCGATAACGCTAGAATATTATTTTTAATTTTATTCCAGTTTGATGGATATCTAATATAAGATAATTCATCTGAGATCGCATCGAGACTTATAATATAAATTGTTTGTTTAAAATGTTCATGAAAGAGAAACATTTTCTTGGCAGGAAATAAAGTGAAATTTGTTGTGAACTTTAGTCGTATATGTTTTGCATCGCCAGAATCCTGTGCGAGTTGTAAGATTTTAAAAAAAGAGTCTTGTAAAAAGGGCTCTCCTCCGGCAATATTTAAACTTTCTAAATTTGGTAGTATTTGAAGATATTGATTGTAAAAATGCTCTGTGGCCGGCCAGTCAGGGATTTCAGACAAACTTAAATTTGTAAAAGGGTCTTCCATCGCAGCATTGTCAAAATACTCAAATTCTGGATGCTCTGAAATTACTTTGGAAAACTCATCTTCGATTCGACTTGAATCCTTAGGTTGGCACATCCTGCAAGCTAAATTACATTTATTATTTAATTTCAAGTCAAGACTTATTGGTGATCTATCTGATTCAACAGTAAGATTAGGCTTGGAGTAGAGAACATTCGCAAGTGTATTTGTTTCCAGTCGCGCTGAAAAACCATTGTGCTCTTCGGAAATATAGCACTGTCTGCATTCAATGACACTTTCGCCGTTAAGCATTTTTTGTCTGATTTTTTTAATAGAATTACTATTCCAAACATCGAGAAGGCTATGTTCCCATGATTTAAAGGCTACATTGTTATCATCTTTTAAAACATCCTCAAAAAGACAACAGGGAGTGATCGTACCAGTTGGTGATATTGCTAATTCATTCCAAAGTTTGAAGCAAAATGACTTATTTGTATTCTCCATGAAAAAATCTCTCATATTATTAAGCTTAAATAAGAATTATAAATTGATCGTGTACATAAAGCAATTAAATGTCCTGTGCGCGCGGTGTCAGGAGGGTGCCGTTTAAAGGGAGTAAGAATGGAGTTTTTTTGTTTATAATTTTAACTATTTTAACATAACATATTTAGATAATTAGGAGGAGTTCTGAATAAAAAAAATATATCCGTTGTTATTCCACTATTAAATGAAGAGAAGAATATAAACAAACTTCTAACTGAATTAATAGTAGAGCTAGATGAACATTTTGAGAATTATGAAATAGTGTGTGTCGATGATCACTCGAGCGATAAGACTTCAGATTGTATTCTAAGATTTGCAAAAGAAAATTCAAGGATAGTTTATACGGAAAATACTAGAGATATAGGCCAAGGCTATTCAGTATTTAGTGGTATAGAGAAAGCAAAGTATAATACAATTGTCATAATGGATGGCGATTTGCAGGTGAATCCAAAAGATATAAAAAAACTATATCAATATATGAATAAATATAAACTCGATTTTATTTGTAGTAAAAGGAAAACAAGACAAGATCGAATTATCACAAAGCACATACCTTCAATCATGGGGAATACACTGATAAGGGTTCTGTTTGGAATTGATTTTACAGATATTGGTTCATCTTTAAAAATAGTTCGAAAAGAAAATGTGATAAAAATAACTCCATTTAAAAATGTGCATAGATATATTGCAATCTTACTACATTTTCAAAATTTACAATACTCTGAGTTAGAAATAGAACATAGAGAAAGAAAAGAGGGAGAATCAAAATATGGGTTTATAAAATTTATGCGTGTACTTTTTGAAATATTAATCTTGCTTAGAGAAACTAAAAAAATAAAAAACAAAAAAAAAGAAGAAGCTAATTAGATGTGTGGGATTGGAGGGGTTTACTTTTATAAAGAGACAATTGCAATTGAAAAATATGACATAAGAAAAATGTTAGATGCACTAAAGCATAGAGGCCCAGATGCTCAAAGAATAAAAAAAATGAACGATAGATTAACATTCGTTCACACTAGATTGAGTATTGTTGATCCATCTGAAGAAGCTAGTCAACCAATGGTTGATGAAATTGGCTCTGTAATTGTTTATAATGGAGAGATTTATAACTATAAAGAAATTCAAAATCCAAGCATAACATATAAAACAAAATCAGACACAGAAGTTTTACTAAAGGGAATGATAGAAGAGAAGTATGAGTTTTTGGAAAAAGTAAGTGGAATGTATGCGTTAGCATTCTGGGATGAGCAAGAAAACGCTCTCATCATTGCAAGAGATAATGTTGGAATAAAGCCATTATATTACATGGATGATGGCTCAAAAATAATTTTTGCATCAGAGATTAAAGCCATAATAGCTATTTATGAAGAAGTTAACTTAGATAAAGATTCAATTGATGAATATTTCCAACTTGGGTACATAAATACACCAAATACAGCGTTTTCTGAAATTAAGCAATTAGGAGCAGGTGAAATATTAAAATATAATAAGCATGGTAAACAATTAATAAATAAAATAACTAAAATAAAGAACAAAGAAATTGAGAAGAGTTATGAAAAAACATATGCAAGGTTAATCTCAGAAGAAGTAAATAAGCATATTGCTGGAGAAACTCTGGTGACGATTCTTCTTTCCGGCGGAATTGATTCTACGACATTATCTATGTATGGAAAAAAAACAAACAGAGATATTGAAGCGAGCTTTTTAAAACAATCAAATGGGAACTTTGATGAAAGTTTGAAGGCGAGAGAAGTGGCGAATGAGCTTGGAATAAAACTGAATGTGTTTGAAGAAACAAAGCACACTTTAGATAAATTAAAAAAAATCGTCTTTTATTCTGATGATCTTATCTGCGATCCTGCGTTAATGTCTAATTTTGATATTTGCAGAAATATAAGTAAAGAATATAAAGTTGGTATTTCTGGCGATGGAGCAGATGAACTTTTTTTAGGCTATCACGTACATATAGCCACACTCTTAGCATCAAATAAATTATTTATCTATTTATTTGGATCAAGCTTAAACATAATAAGAAAAGTATTAAAATTATTTGCACATAAAGAATCTGAATATCCACTCAAAATGAAATTGGAGAGATTTTTACGTTTCTACAAAGTGCAGTTTCCTCTCAATCATCTACTTTGGCGCATGCCTGTAATTGACACGAAAATATTTAACAAACAATTTAATTTTCCTACAGAAAGAATTAAAGAAGCTTATAAGCTGACTGGAGTGAGTAAATCTAGTGAGATGATGAGGTGTGATATGAAAACATACCTTGAAGGTAATATACTTAAAAAAGTAGATCGTATGAGCATGGCAAATTCCGTTGAAATGAGAGTACCTTTTCTTTCTGAAAAAATGATTTCGTTTGCGGAAAACTTACCTTTATCTCAAAAAATTGGTCGGCTAGGACAAAAACATATAATGAAGAAGATATTAAAGAAAAATTTATCTAAAAAAATATGGAAACAGGGAAAAGTTGGGTTTGGTAGCCGTCTTGATGAAATAGTCGAGTCAAAAGAAATTCACCTGTATCTGCTAGATAGAAAACAAAAATATTTTTTAAATATAATTAAGCAGTATGAGTTAAAAAACTTGTTAGCTAAAAAAAACAAAAGCTATAATGAACAATATCAATTGTTTTCAATATTGATATTTAAACTTTGGATCGAAGGAATTTACGAAAATTATTTGCAAGTAAAAAACTAATCTTTTTCGATGTTGGTTGCCAAATTAAAAAATGAAGGAGGTGTTTTCTTTTTAGTTGTAAGAGAGTATATGTTGTTCTTCATTAAAAAAGTGTGTAGATAAAAGGTGAAACTGCAGAGCTCGCTGAAAAGAATATTAACAAGCTTACCAAAGATAAAATAAGCAAGACTGGTATTAAAAACCATTTTTTTTTGTTCTTTTAAAAACAAAATATAATCTCTTAAAAACTCCATTTGGTATCCTTTAATAAGTAATATATCAAAGGAGCAAAAACTTAAAAAAATTAATAGGTGAGTTTTTTTATCGTGTTTGTTTCAAGTGAAGAATAAATCCTATATAATTTTTTAAAACTTCGGTAGAACTGGGGCAGCATAATTATTTCAGGTCATTAATAATTATGCAAAAAATATACTTTTCATAACCTTTTTATTCTTAGCCTATGGAGCAATATTTCAAATAAAAACTTAAAATGGCTTAAGATTGTATTTTGGAGTTTCATTTTTGAAACTCCAAAAGTTCTATATTTACTGTCAGATGGAAAATCTAGTATGACTGCTTTCGCCAGAATGCATTTGACAATAATTTCAGTCATGGCAACAAATGAATCATATTTTATTTCTAGAGATTGAAGAAGTTTAGTTTCATAGACTCGAAAAATACTTGTATATGAGTTTAAGTGTTTGAACATAACAATATCGTAGAGAACAACAACACCCTTACTGAGCATAAGTCTATACCAAGGAAGTTTGAAGTAAAACTGTGCATCTGGATGATGAGCAGAGGCACTAATAACTTGATAATTATCGACGTGTTCCATCATTTTCAAAATATCTATAGGATCATAAGAACAATCACCATCAATAATACATGTATAGCTCATTCGAGCTTTTTTGATTCCTTCTTTGACGGCACCACCAAGATTTTTGTTCTTTGCATATGTTACGATTTCAACATTGGAAAACTTCGGAATAAATATTTCTTGAATTAGCTTTAAGGTGTTATCAGTACTTCCGTCATTGACAAAAATTAACTCGTAATCCTCTTTGAACTGTGGAAGAAAGATCGATAGTTTTTCAAATAATAGAGGTAGAGACTCCTCTTCATTATAGCAAGGGATAATAATACTGAGTGTCTTTGATAAATTATTCATTAATACATCATACATGAATCTAAAAAAAAGTCATTGAAATTGGATTACATTTCGTGAAAGCTTCTCAGGGGCGATGATGATGCTTGAGAAATGTCTATACCATCATATGTGATTGAGAGGTAGTTTGGTTCTGCAAAATCTGGGCTCATTTCTGAGCGAGAAAGTAATATAATAAAGTCTTTTGATTCGGAGAATGTTTTTAGAAGGTATAGCGTTTTGCTATCGAGATTGGCATCCTCTATTGTGTTCATCGAAAGATTTTCTGGGTTTATTTCAAAGTAAAAGGAAAGCATAAGTTTTAGTTTTGGTCCATACTCGTCTATTCTATTAATCGTAAGATGATTTGTATGAATATACTGAATAAGTTCTTTGTGATTATTCTCTAGTTGGTCTAGCTCTTTTGCGATATCTGCCTGAGGAAGCGTTAATTTCTTCGTAATTGTATTGGTGAGCTCCCTTGCATAAGCTTCTTTTTTAAATGTTTTTTCAACATCAGAAGAGAGAAGAAGCTGATCAATTCTGTTTGATGATATAATTGACTGATTGGCTTCTTCTGCTGAAGTGTAAACAGAGAATATTGGTTTTTCCTTGTGCTCCTTTTTTGAATTTAAATTGAGTACAACCAAAAGTATGGACAAGGGAATAAGAATAGAAAAAAATAAAGCTCGATTATCCACTAGGCGTCCTCAAACTGATAAGTAATTTTAATAGTAGCATTATCTGGTGGTAATTCAATTAGCTCTATACTGTTATTTACAAAATTCCACTTTGAAGAATCAAGTAAAGTATTATTTAGATGTACTTTTATAGATGACTGGTGGATATAGCGGTTTTTTGTTAATTCGAAAGATTTTATTCTTACACTAACAGCAGTCGAGATACTATCTAGTATATTATCAAAATCTTTATCTATATCACTTACAAATGTACCAGATCTTGATGCAATATCTTTAAACCGATTATCAACATCTTTATTGAGTTGATGTATAGGGTACATTTTTACTTTTGAAGAATCATTTTTTAGTGATTCGAAATGAGTCATCCATGAATCTACAGAATCAAAAGACATCTTATTTGTTTTTTGATTAAGACAGCCTTGGCTCTGATTTCCATCTTTCATTGTAAAAGTTGATTGCTCTGACTCGTCAGATAGCATGATATAAACTAGAAGGTGATCATTATCCCGGTACCATGGAATTTGGTTTTGATAAGCTCGGTCCATGGACCAAAGAACATTTTCGCAAGCAGAACCAGATGTTCCTACAGATGCTGCGTCTAAGAAGTTTTGTTTGAACTTTGCAGAATCTGCTTGAGCTAGTCCTGAAGACAAATCATAAATATTTCCATTGGAATCCAGACGAAATGGGTTTTGAGAGCTATTTAAAAGGTAGGCACTCGTTTTAGTTACCGCCATTTGAAAATCGAAAAGAGGCTTATCATCCTTTACAAAATTATTTACAAAAGAATTAAAACTCTCTTTAAGTTTTGTTTGATTATTACTCATAGAACCTGAGTCATCAATAACCCAAACTATATCAACACCTTTTAAATTATCTACTTTTGGGGTGAATACTTCAATGGCATTTTGAACACCTGTGTTAGATTCATTTACAGTAATATATATTGTTGCAATATTTGAGCTGTTACCAAATAAATCAGTAACTCTATAAGTAAATGAATCACTTCCAACAAAATTCTGGTTTGGAGTGTATTTACAATTTAAATTTGTAGGAGCGAGGTTGCAATTTGAAAGTGTTCCATTGTTTGGTAGTTGTAAAATAGCATAGCTAAGCTCAGTACTAAGAGAGTCGGAATCAATGGCTTTTGGGATAACAAAATCAAGTGGAGTATTTCTTAATGTTGAAAACCCTTTATTTATAGCAAGGGGACTATCATCTATATTAAGAACATCAATTGTAATGGTTGATTTCTTACTAGAAAATACATCTCCATCTTTTGTTATAAACTGTATTTTATCTATTCCATAAAAATCAGGCTTTGGTAAATACTTACAACTTAACTTTGTCGAGTTTAAGTTTGAGCAACTTATAGAGCCAAATGATGGAAGAGAAGATAGTTGCAATGTGAGATTTATTGAATCATTTGTATTCGCTACTTCGTAAGTAAATGTTAATTCTGTTTCTTCATCAGTGGTATAGAGTATATCTTCACCAACAGGAACTGATATTAATTCATTGAATTCTGTTGCAACTTGTTCAGGCCTGCAAGAGAATAAAAAACTGAATGTTGATAGTAGAATTAAAAGCTTCATCTTATTACCTTCGGCTTTAAATAGGTCTTACTTGAGTATTATAGTTTTTTTACAAGCTCAGAAGTTTGAACATTAAAGATAAGTAAGTGATTACAGGGTGTTGGGAATGTATAAGGACTGTGTTAATACTTTTTTTGCCAAAAAAAAGAGTCAACTATCTATATTTTTCATAATTATTAACTTTTGAAATAGAAAACATTAAAAACTTTAATTTATACTTCTTCAGAAGGCTATCAAATGTAAACTGAATTCCATGTCTAATTTCATTTTCGATTCGCAGAATTCTAACAACTTGCGCATTAAGAGAAACGTTTTTACCCATAATATCAAAGTCTATTTGAACATAACTTCCAACATCGATATTCTTATCTAATTTGAGTAAAGCTCCTCCAAAAGATAGGTCTACAACAGTTCCATGGATATCCTGGTCAAGTACTCGAATAAAACATGGCTCATTTATAGTATAACGACTTCCTCTCTCCCACCAACGAAGGGTTTTATCAAAAAATACTTCCCGAGATCGAGGCATTAAAAGATAGATCACTATAAAAATATTAATAAGCAATAAAATATAAGCAGAAAATGAAGGATTCTTTGCAAGATATGGCCAACTATAGCTTTCATAGTTTAGATGAAAATAAAGACTATAAGACTGCAACAACATAAATAAGCAGTAAGAATAGAGCTTCACAGATAGTACGAGTAGTCCACTCAAAGGAAATATTAACCAAAAATTAATCATATCAAATGTAGGTAAAGTAAACGTCTTCATAAAAATTTCTAATAATGTGAAATCGTTTTCAATGCTTAAAAATATAATACGTAAAAATGGATCTAAAAATAAAAACAAAGCGAAAAGCTTAAGTATAATTGGTCTCTGAATCATGTATCCTCATAAGGGTAAAATATAAATAACTTGCAACGAAAATTAAATCTAATATTATCTAAGTATACACTATTTACAAAAAAGAAAAGCAATGAAAAATAAAAAAATATTAATATTTACAATCTTGTTATGCTCCATAAACATTTTCGCGAATGACGGCGGCTTATATGATTTTAAGTGGCTTGATGATGGAGAAAAAGTTTACGTCATTCAAAACAAAGAACATGTAAAAGCAAAAAGCATTGGCATCGATTTAAGTTTATCTGACTCTGACAGCTCACCTTATCAAGATACATCTGGATTAATGTTAACTACGACATATTATTTTTCAGAAAAATGGTCGATGGATTTTACTTATAAAAAATATAATAACAAAAATAGTGCAGACTTTGAAAACTTAATAAATGCATATGATAAAGAGGTGAAGCCTCTTGTTAGAAAAATAGATTCGGCAATGTTGATACATTTAAACTGGATTCCCTTTTATGGAAAAATAAATACTTTTAACAGAATATTCTTTTTTGACTGGGGTGTCGGCCTTGGTTATGGACAATTTGAAACTCAAGGTAACTGGAAAACATTTCTTGTAAAAAATAAAACATTCACCTTCGAGAAAGAAGTAGATTCAGGAATAAACTTTAGATCGTTTGTGAAGTTTTTTACTAGGTCAGGAATGACATTTGGCTTTGAGTACAATTTATCAGGTGTTGAAACGATCAAAGATCAAAATGGTAAAAAAGAAGTCATGTATTATACAGATATAATTGGTTCTATAGGTTATTTATTTTGAAAAAAATACTGATAATCATATATATCTTTCTTTATATGATACCAACTGAGAGTTTTGCTAAAAACTATTTGGAAATGTTTAATATTGTATATCGTAATAATCTTCACTACTCATCATATCTGTTTTTAAAAAAAAGTCTTGAATACAACTTTAAAATTGAAGATAACAAAATTCATACACTATTAGATGTCATTCATCCTTCTGTCTATATTCATGATAATGATTTAGATAGAATCATAAATAAAAAAACAGAATTAGACTTTGCTGTTGGATTAAGAAGATTCTTTATGAATGACTTTGAAGTAGCAAAGAAGAAGTTGCGATCTGTTTCGAGTAAAAATCCAATGTTTATTGAAAGTAATTATTTATTAGGATTAATCTATCTGACCGAGAATAAAACAAAACACGCAAATGCATATTTTAAAAAATGTGTAAGATTTTCCGCGAAGAAAAAAAGATCAGAATTTAAAAGTGATCAGTATGTAGAAACATTTAGAAATAGGTGTGTTCAACAAGTTGCAAGACTTGCTTTTGCTGAAAAATCTTATCAAAGTAATATAAAAATATTAGATTATGTCGAAAAAAATGACTATCTATGGCCACGTTTTTTGATCGATAAGGCATGGAGTTACTTCCATTTAGGTGAGTATGAAAGAGCACTAGGAACAGTAGTTACTTACAAAGCTCCACTGCTAAAGCGATTTATGATTCCAGAAGCAAGTTATCTTAGGGCATTAATTTACTACAAACTATGCCTGTATGATAAATCTGAAAATGTGTATAATGAATTCAACTCCACAACATGGAGATATAGAAAAGTCGCAAAGACTGTAAGTCGAAATAAACTTCTCTCCCTAATTGAAAGTAAAAATGAACCAAAAAGAAAATCGGATGTTTTTTTGTATTATTATTTAAAGGGATATAAAAAAGATATACGTTACTACACATATAAAAAATCTTTTTCTCAATTAGAAGATGAAATTAAAAAACTGACAAAAATAAGGAACTTAAAGCAAGCAAATATTTTTTTAAATTCATTGTATTTCTATAAAAATGCAATTCAAGAAGATTTTAAAGATTTTCTGAAAAATGTATCCGATGATTATTATTTACAAATAAGTCAAATGAGAAGCTCGTTCGTAAAACTAAATTTAATGATAAGTCTTAATAAAAGAAAACAGATAACATCAAATAATAAAGATATAAAAGATAATGAGTATGAATCTGTTTCATTAGATAAAATTTCAGCGACTGATGATAAGTTTATTTGGGATTTTCAAGGCGGTTTTTGGGCTGATGAATTAGGAGACTATGCAGTCGCTTTAAAAAGTAGGTGTAAATGAAAAGATTATTGTTACTTTTAATCATTGTGACGTCAGCTAATGCTCAAGAGATTAAATATCAAAAAAGACAAAAAATTGATCTAGGAGCTATTTCAATTGACGGAGAACTTGTTTCACCAGGTGACTTTACAGTCGATATGGAAAAAGAAAAAGCGTCAGAGCTTTTATTTATTAGAAAAAATTATAATGATAGATTAAGAATTAATATTGAATACGTATTTTAGGAGACGCAAATGTTAGAGTTTATTTCAAGATTTATGAGTGATGGTGGTCCATTTATGTATGTAATACTTCTGATCTTTTTAACAGGCTTAGGTCTAAGTACATATAAGATTATGAGCTTAAATGCAAATGACATTAATGGAAATAAGTTATTTGATAAAATTAAAGGTCTCGTTTTGCAAAATAATGTGGAAGAGGCCCTTGTTCTATGTTCAGGGTCAAGTGCAATTTTACCTAAAATTTTAAGAACAGGACTAAAAAGAGCAAATGAAGATAGAGTGCTTATTGAAGATGCTATTGCAACCTCCATTATGGAACACACTCCAAGCATAAACTATAAATTAAGTTATATATCATTAATTGCAAATACTTCAACACTGGTAGGTCTTCTTGGAACAATACAGGGATTGATAATGTCATTTGCTGCTGTTGGTAGTGCCGAAGCATCGAGTAAAGCTGCAGCACTCGCTGATGGAATTGCAAAAGCGATGAATACAACAGCATTTGGTTTAATCTCTGCAATTATTATTATGGTTATACATACTATTCTTGTAAGCAAGGCAACAAGAATGAATGATAAGATTGATGAAATTTCAGGTAAGTTAATTGATTTGTTAAGTATTAAACAGAGAAAAATGAACGAAAATGAAAATTAAAAAAAGAGTTCCAGACAAAACAGAAAGATTAAACCTTGTTCCAATTATGGATGCAGTCTTTATCTTTATCTTTTTTTTATTATTTTCAGCACAATTCATAAAAATATTTGAGATTGAAATGAATGCCCCAGTTGTGAGTGAGAGGCCATCAGAAAATAAAGAAGATGAGAGTTTATTACAGCTTACATTAAAATTAGATTTAAAAAAAATAGAAATTTTCACGGGAATTAATAAAAAGCTAGTTAAGACGATATATAAGGATGAGAACAACTACTTAGAGGTTTTAAACGAATATATGATAATACTTAAAAATGAGTATCCTGAAGATAAAGATGATTATGTAATTATAAATCCAGCGAAATACATTAACTACGAGGAAATTGTAAAAACAATAGAGAGTATTCAGTTATTAAAAATAAAAGATAAAACTGACGTGAATAAAAAATTATTTAAGCAAGTCGTTTTGGAGCCACTCATTGAAAATTAGAAAGCTGAGATCAAAATCATCAACAGAAGTAGAAGACTTCGATATTACCTCTCTTCTCGATATATTGGTAATCTTATTAGTATTTCTATTAAAAAGTTTTAATGATTCAGATTTATCTGTAGATCTTGTTAACGAACTAGCTCTACCCTATTCTTTAATTCAAGGATCTGCACACGACGGACCCGTCGTACAAGTAAACTCACGTAAAAATGTCTATTTTGATTCAACTCTTGTGGGGAGTTTAAAAAACAGCTCAACATTAAGTTCACTGAATGAGAAACTAGAGAAAAGATTCAAAAAAAATAGCTCAAAAATGATTAACTTGATATTCGATAAGAAATTAATTTATCAAGAAATAAATACAATCTTGGAAACATCTTCGAATGCCGGTTACACCGAATATAAATTTATTATTCAAGGTGAACAATGAAAATCTCTTTAATATTAATTCTATTGTTTATTGGTGTTACATCATATGGTGCTAGTAACTGGAGTCAATTGTATAAAATTGTTCAGAGTGATATAAAAACAATTGAGAAGTTAAAAGCAAAAGACATGGGTTTAAAACAGAGACTTTTTGAACTATACGGTGAGAAACTTAGTTTATTGATTGAGAAAGAAAGTGAAATGCGAATTCAATATCTAAACTCTAAAAAAGGAAATTCAATTCAAAAGTTGGAAAACTTACAGCTAAAAACTTTACGGACAATTGAGCAGCTCTCTGTTGAAATTGAGCGACAAACAAAATCAGAAAAAATACTTGCAAAAATCTATTACTATAGAGCTTTAAATTACTATATGGTTAAGGATTATGATAAATTTCATATTTTTATAAAGAAATCAGAGCAGTTCAATAAGGATGAAAAGTTAGGTCATCTTATTAATACGAAACTTGCAGACTACTACTATAATAATAAAAATTATAAAAATGCTGAAGTCTATTACAAAAAAATAATACAAGTAAAGGATAAGTGGATTGTACGTTATTATTATAATCTAGCATGGACAATGCTTAAGTTAGAACAAACGAACGAAGGACTTAGTTTTATTATATTAGCTAATTCGGAAGAAAAAAATAAAGATAATTATAAACTTGGTGGGCAGTTAGTTGATACTACTCTTCTCTTTTATGCTTTTGCTGGTAAAACGGTAGAAGGGTTAAAATATATTAAAGAGAATAAGTTATTTAATTTTGAGATTATGAGTAAGTATATAAATCATGTATATGAACATGGTAAAAGACTTGAGACGACAAAGCTACTAAAGGAAACAGAAAAAACGATTGGCTCTATAGACGATCTATACAAGTTATTAGATTTAAAGATTAAATACTATAGGAACTTAAAATTATATTCACCTCTTCAAGAGTCGTTGAAAAGATTTTCAAGAAATGATTTAAAAAAGAAGGGCTCCTCGGAAGTAATGGAGCAAGTCATTACCTCTTTAAAAGGATATACTGGATATTTACAAGAATTAGTAAAAGCAAAAAGATATATGAATGAAAGTGAAAAAGAAAAATATACGCGCTATATTGCCTATAACTTTAATTTTCTAAAAAAAATTGACATCAAAAATTCAATAAAATATTCGTATTTCGAAGGAGAAACATATTTTTCCTTAAAAAAATTCACAAGAGCATCATTTGTTTATGCAAAAGGGATCTCTGAGTATAAAGGTAGTAGTAAAAACTCCTATTTAGATAAGTCATTTGATTCACTCTTTAAAACCTTGGAGATACAGAAGAAAACAAGTGATAGGTTGTTAGAATTTACATATAAAAACTATGTTAAATTTTATCCTAAAAGAAAAAAATCTTCTGTCATTTACCAGCGATTGGCAAACTTATATCAAGAAAAAAATGATTCTGATAAATTTTATAAAACATTGGCTTTGTATAATAAAAACATCCCTAAAGATATTAAACTGCAACGAAATTATTTTAATGCAGAATTAAATAAGCTTATTGGAAAAAAAGACATCATTAAATTGAATTCAATGAAAAAATTAGCTTCTGAGAAATTTTTAGGATTCAAACCTCGCAAGGCCACTGATATCGAAAAAGCAATCCAGCAGATTCGTTTTGAGAAATTTGATACACTCGCAGATAATGGAAAGCTAGATGAAGCCATCAAGGGATTTGATGAACTTTATATGAATAAAGAAAATAATATGAGTTTGCGTGTTGATGCAATTCGAAAAATCAAATTTTATTTGAAAAGAGCTGGCAATGTTGGGCAAACATATCTTTACTTAGATAAATCTATAAGTTTTTATAACGAAAAATATTTGAAAAAATTCTCAGAAGAACTCCTTTATTATACTAACTATATATGTACAAGTGAGCTCTTTTCCGAATGTGTAATAATTGCACAGAAGATTATCAAAAACAAATCTTTAAACTTAACTTCAGGTCTTGATGAGTTATATTTTAAAAAGTTGGTTGTGAGTGGAACTAATGATATTGAAAAGTTTAAGCTTGCTGGTACAGAAGCTAGAAAGAACTATTTATTCAAATACTTTTTGCTAAAAGACCCAACTTTTAGTCTTGAAATATATAAAAAATTCTATACGATTAAATCCTTTGAAGAAATAATTAACTCAGAAATTGATAAAAGAATTTATAATAAATTTTTTGAGACATTAAGTATAAACAAAACAAAAGATGAAATTAAAAATATTCAATTCGAAGATTTAAATAAGAAATATTCAAAAATATTCAATGAGCTTGATAGTATTCAAAAAAAATCTAAGTTTGTTATTTCAATTATTCCTAAAGATCCAAATATGACAGCAGAGAGCTTTGCTGAATTTGGACAAAAATTTTTTCAAGTAATTACATCCACAGTTAAGAATATTGAGCAAAGTATTACAGAAGTACATCCAAATTTATTACCATATTTTTTAGACAGGATTATTACAAATTTTGAAATAGAGTATAAAAAAGTAAGTCAATTTATTCCTCTGTCAACAGATGCTGAATTAGAAAAAGCAATGAGTAGTGAGATGTTAAATTATAATAAATTTTTTGATAAAAAAATTATTGAATACAAGACGTTGTATTACAAAGCAATTGATAAAAGCGATGTGCTTTCAGGTTCTCGTAAGTATTCAAATGAAAGAATGATTAAGCCACTTGTTCATCAATTAGGAAACTTATCAATATGGTCAAATTAATATTTTTATTTTCAATTATAATAAGTTGTTCGACATCTAAAGTAACTAATACTAACTTAACTCACGAAATGAAGAGTCATCTTTTCAAAATGCAGAATTTAGCTTCAAATTATAAAGATAAACAGGACCAGTTTCTAGATTCAGTTGTCTTTGATAAATGCTTCGATAATTGGTCAAAAGAAGTTGAGCAATTAAATCGGTTACTGCATAGCGATAATCAGAAAGATCGATCAAAAAAATTAGATGCTTGGTACCGATTAGGTACCTGTCATTCATATGTTGGAGAATCAAATAAGGTAATTTATTATTATGATCTTCTTTTGTCAGAGAATATTTCAAAAGATCGTAAAGCAAATATATATCATAATTACGGCGAGCTATATGAACAAAAATCGCTTTTTGTCATGGCAAGGGCTTCATTTGAAGAATCTCTTAAATTTAATCCAGGAAATGAGCTTAGTGAATTTAAGCTCGGCCTTCTAGAAATGCAGGTTGGTCTTTATGAAAAAAGTTCTAAGAGATTAATTAAAATTAGTAAAAAATATCCCAAAAGCAATCTTATTAAGTTTTATTTAGGTATGAGCTATTATTATTCAGGTAGCTTAGATCAATTAAAAAATAAAGTTCTCAGATTATTAGACGAAAAGTCAGATGAAAGTGTGTTGTTAAATTTTGCAATTTCACTGGAAAAAAATAGTGATAAAAAAACTATGTCTGACTTAGAAAACTTTCAGCCTAGTTTTTTTGTGTATCGTGATTTTAAAGAATTTCTTCTCACGAAATATAAATAATCTAGGAGAAAATGAAAAATAAAAAATTTGAACTAATCATAACTACCAATGGTGTTCAGCATATTGTTCATGTTGATTCAAAACCAATTTTATTTGGTAGTAGCTCAAATTGTGATTTCGTTTTGGGATCATCAGCTCCAGATATAAAAGCAGTTATTCAACTCGAGAACAATGTTTTAAACTTTAAGGTCTTCGATAAAGATTATCCTGTTTTAATTAATGAAAAAAGCTACAAAAGTGCTAAAATATCTAAGTCAATGTTTGTTACTATTGCAAATATTGATATTATTATAAGTGTTGAAGAAGTTGAAATTAGTTTAGAGCTTCCTGATGTCGCGTTAGAATTACCAGACTTTGATGATCTTGAGTTTATTGATTGTGAAGAATCAGAGACCAGTGTAGTTGAAGTTGAAGATCGAGCACCTGAGATTCCTGGTATGGGTGTTTCTAATTTTCATTCTGATAAATTTGAATTTAATATTCATTTTAATGAAAATGAAATGACCACAAGGATCGAGCCATCTTTTATCCCTCGAGGCTTTGATTTTTCACATTATATTGATCTAGAAGATGAAACTGTTAAAAAAATTCCATCACCCTCTATTGAAAAAAAATCTAGTGGAAGATCTATCTTCGTTTCTTATCAAAGTAATGGTGTCACGATTAACGAGCGCTTCTTTAAAGAAAGTAAAAAAAGAATATTTATTTCTAATGTAAATGATTCAGCCAATACATTTCAATTTCATGATACAAAACAACGAAAAGAAGAGTTTATCTTCTGTAAAGAAAATCGCGTTTATGTAATATGTTTAGAGGGATACTCGTTTCAAAGAGTTGTCGATGGCAAGCTCTATGCTATTAATGAAAAGTCATACCAACTTGCTGAAAAACAAAAATTAGTTATGTCGAGTGGACAAAATCAAATCTATATATATTTCAATCAAGATCCACCTGAGCTTATTACAGAGAGAATAATTGATATAGAGGAAGATGTCGTAAAGTGTGTTGCATCTTTTTGGAGTCTATTTATTGTTGTTTTGTTGATAGTTGTTGGATTTAAAACAGAAGAACAAAAAATTATTAAGAATAAAGTCGTCAAGATTTACAAGAAAACGAAAGAAGTTGAAGCTGTTGTTGTTGATGCTTCATCTTCTATGAGTGAAAAAATTGCAAAAATTCAAGAGGATGTTAAAGCAGAAAGTGCTCCTAAATTAGAAACTAAAGTTGTAGACAAACCAACGACTAAAGTTCCTGAGGTAAAAAGCGCAGATGTGAAACCACAGGTGACTAAGGTTATAAAAAAAGTAGCTAAACAAAATATTAGAAAAACAATAAACTCAAAAAAAGTAGTTGCTGCAAAAGCTCCAGCTAAAGAAAAATATAAATTTGATTTCAGTAAAAAAATGAATAGCTTACTTGGCAGCGCTGATGAAAAAAATCTTAAAGATTTAAGCGAGTCAAAAGATATAAGTCTTTCGAGTATTAACTCATCATCAAATATAAATTCTAATTTCAATTCATCAAATATTGGTAAGGCCAACTCTAAAATAGCAAGATTTGCTGCTGGTGAGGTAACAAGTAAGAATACGGGAACAGGAACTCAAGGCCTATCGAACAAAAAAGGTTCTTCCACTGAGTATTTAAATGCTAACACAAAAGTATTAGGAGCAATTGATCCTGAACTTGTTAGAAAGTTAATGAGAGAGAGAATTTCAGAATTTAGACATTGTTATCAAAGAGAACTAATCGCTAATACAAATGCCGTTGGTGTTTTTGATCTCGAATTTCAAATTAACGCAAATGGTAAAGGTACAAATGTTAAAGTAAAAAAAGTTGGTGGTGGATTTACTAGTAATGCTATAAATTGTCTGGCAAAAGTCGTGTCGTTTATAAGATTTCCAAAACCAAAGGGTGGTGGAACTGTAGATATAAAACAGCCAATGAATTTTTATCAACAATAAATCTATAAGAGCTCATAATTGTGAGAAATCACTTGTTTTTTCGATGTAATTTTAATAAGTATTAAGTACGCACCCTTGGCCCAGCTGGATAAGGCGTCTGACTACGAATTAGGAGATCGGGGGTTCGAATCCCTCAGGGTGCGCCACTTTAAACCAATAACTAACTAATACAAATTCTATTATTATCTCGCCGTTAATTTTAATCCAACAATTGATACTAAAAGTAGAATCAGAAAAGAAATTCTTGCTAGAGAAGCAGACTCATTCAAAAAAAGTATTCCAACTATCGATGCCCCTAAAGCTCCAATACCTACCCAAATTGCATAAGCAGTACCAATAGGAAGTACTTCGGTTGCCTTTGCAAGTAAATACATGCTCAGGGAGAGGCAGATAAGAGTGAAGATACTTGGAAGTGGTTTAGTGAAGCCTTGAGTATATTTCAGACCAATCGCCCAACAGACTTCAAGTAAACCAGCCAATGTTAAAATAATCCAAGCGTAAGTTGTAGACATAGAAACTCCTTAAAAAAAGAGCCGTCTTTTCTAGCCTGGTACGGTTCACCTCGTCAGGAGCAGTAATATTCTTATTTAGTTCTTCTTGTAATATAAATAATATTTAATCAATTCAGAATCCGTTAAATGCATAAAAACTTTATTGCAGTTCTTGCAATAGAAGTCGACTGAACTTGGAACGGCAGTGGCCCCCATAGTCCATAAAAACCAGCCCCAGCCCGAATAATGATCTGTTGATTGGCAGCTTACATCTTCAATATTTATTCCACAGCTACATTTTGAAAATTTTGATACGTCTATAAAGTCCATGCTAACAGAGTACTACTCTGTGAAGTATTGTTCAAGATTAATTGGTATGGATATTTGAAATTCTGTATAGACATCTTGTTCGGAGTTTATTTTTATCTCACCTTTGTGCTTTTTGATTATTTCATAAGCTAGATGAAGACCAAGGCCTGTACCAAGACCAGGTGGTTTAGTGGTAAAGAATGGCTCTAGAATTCTATTTTTTATGTCGGGAGCAATACCTATTCCGTTGTCATGGATGGTAATTAAAATCTTGTCAGTATTAAACAAACGAACAGAGGTATTTAGCTCTGGCGTGTACTCATGGCCGCGGCTTGTCATTAGTTTTAATTTCTCTCCAAGAGCATAGAAAGAATTTTCATACATATTAACAAGTAATCTTCCAAATTCGTTGGGAAAAAGAGCTATTTCTAAGTCGGGATCAATGTCTGTTGTCGTTTTTGCTATAACAGACGCTTTAGTATTGAGAGATTTTTGAACAATTTTAAGGTTCATGTTAAAAAAAGAACTCATATTCACTTTTGCTGGATTACTATACTCTGTTCGGGACTGTAATAGCATATTTTTAATAATATTTTCCATTCGAGAATTACTAGATTCTAGGAGATCAAGAATATTAGGTATTTTTGCTAATTTTGCTTCAGAGAGTAATTTGATATCAGATGGTTTTGAATCTTTAATTTCTAAAATATCTTTTAAAATAACGATAGAGTTTTTTGTTATATTGAGAGGGTTTTTCAATTCATGAGCAATACCTGCGGATACAAGTCCTAGAGAGTTAAGTTTTTCTTGGTTAACTATTTGAGTTTGAGCTGATTCAAGTTTTGAAACAAGAGTTCTGACTTCTATACTCTTCTCTTTAATAAGCTCTGTTTTATTTTCTATAATAGCATCAAGTACATCTTTAAACTTTCTCAATTCACTAATTAAGCGATTAAAAGTAAGACCGATTTGAATAAACTCTTTTGTATCCAGAGCTTCATCAATAATGATTTCTTTTGGATCATGTGGGTCTACTGAAGCAATGTTTTGAACAAGATTATGAAGTGGCTTTTTAACTTTAGAATTGAAGAAAAGTATAATAACAAGCCAAAGAAAAAGAGTTTGAAAAATTGCTGTACTTACAACATAAAAAATAATTCGAGATAGCTTATCTAGAATTATTTTAGTACTTGAATAAAGTTCTAGGTCTGCAATATGCTCAAGCTTACCATTAGATATTTTTCTCATGATTTTAAGATCATATTTGAAAAGGTTTTTTGGGTTAAGGTAATTTTTAATCAAAACTTTATTTGCATCTGATATATTGCCAGAGGTAATACCCTTGTTCTGACTGACTATATTACCCTCTTGAATTAACTTTAATCCAACAATATCGCTTGAACTAAGAATGCCTTCAAGTATTTTATCTGTCTGATTCTGGTTGATCTCCCAAATGGAGTTTGCTAGAGAGTTATTCATAGCTAAATGTTGATTCGAAACATTAGTATCAATTTCATTTTTTATAGATCTAAACTCAAAAAGTAATTGAAAAACTGTTAGAAAAATTGCTATAGCAAAATAAAAGATAGTAATATATTGAATGACTTCAAACGTTATTGATCTTCTATTATCATTTTGATTCATTTCGAGCATATAATGATTATAGGGTCTTTTTATGGATAAATAATCATGGCAAAATTTGCAATTAAAAAAAATAAAACAATATTAGTCAGTCTCTTTGCAGTTATAGTATTGACTCAGATTTTAATAATGAACTTTGTTGAGCTGAGTTATGATGAGGCATATTACTGGGTCTATTCTCAGTTTCTTGATTTTGGGTACTATGATCATCCTCCAATGGTAGCCATTTCAATTTTTCTGGGGACAAAGATTTTTGGAACAACTGAGTTTGGGGTTCGCCTCTTTTCATTGATTTATTTCATTGGAACAATTACATACTTATTTAAAATTATTAGACCAAAAAGTGTCGAGTCTATGATTGTTCTCGGTGCAATGCCATTAGTCTTCTTAAATAGTTTGGTTGCAATACCTGATGCACCCTTAATGTTTTTCTCAGCGATGTTTTTTTATCAGCTAAAACGATATATCGAGAATGAAACTTTTAAAAACTCTATCTTTCTTGCTCTAAGTATTGTCTTGATGTTTTATAGTAAATATCATGGTTTATTAATCGTTCTCTTAAGCGTTCTTGCCTACCCTAAGTTTGTAAAGAAATGGTCGTTTTGGATGATCGTCTCTATTGTCATTGCTCTTTATTTACCCCATGTCTACTGGCAATATAAACACGATTTTATCTCTCTAGAATTTCATTTGTTTAAAAGAGTTGAGAAACATTTTGATATCGCTAATATTTTTAACTATGTTGGAAGTCAAATTATTCTCATGGGGACAGGGTTAGTCTTTATACATTGGAAAGCATATAGAAAGATCGAGAGCGATCCATTTCGTAAAATAATGAAATATAATTCATATTATTTTTTGTTGTTTTTATTTTTTATGTCATTTAGAAATCAAATTGAAGCGAATTGGACAATAAGTTGCTCCTTGGCATTTATTATTTATATCTATCCTTTCTATGAAAAAAACGAAAAGAAAGTGCTTAAATACGCTTCAATCAACTTCTTCATCATGAGCAGTTTAATTATGTTTTTACTTATGGTTACTCAATTTAAATCTGATGAAAAATATGGTCGACTTAATGAAATACTAGGCTGGAAAGAGGGGATAACAGATTCAATTAAGGATAAATGTAGTGGGTATAAAATAGTAGGAGATAACTATCAAATTACTTCAAAATTTTCATTTTATACGAAAAAAATAATACCAGCATTACACCTTGGTAGTAGAGATAGTCACTTCAGTATTCTAAATTTAGAAAAAGAGATTAAGGCAAATGAAGAAATATGTTACCTGACTAGTAAAAACTTAACAAATGCAGTTAAAATAGACACAAACTATAAAGATCCAATTTTTATACTTGTACCAACAACGTTAGAAAAATTGGCCGAAAGATATGGAACTACATATGAGGAAATTATTAGAAAATGAATCTCAAGATGAATATAGAAAACAATTGTTTTCTAAAGTTGCTCTCATTTTCTTTATTATTATATTATTTTTTACTACCAGAATCCATGATAAAAGTTATTTCAAATTTGCATTTTATTTAGAATTTATTTTTTTATTTATTACCTTACGTTTTTATTCTAAATCACATAGAAATAAAAATTATGCATTTTGGGGTGTAAGTGCAATTCTAGGTTTATATGTCTTAAAAAACTTATTAAATGTATTGTTTGTTGTTGATAGTATTTTTATTCTATATATTGCACTCTTGTCAGCGTTATTTTTGATTATAAATGCGTATGTCATGAGCTCTCCTTTATATTACCCACGAATTCAATGGTGGGAGTATGATTTTCGCTATCGTGGAGAGCTGAAAGCAACAATATCTATTGATGATTTAGTTTATAAATGTAGGATGGTGGACCTTAGGAGAGGTGCATTGTCATTTCTTGCTTTTGAAAAAATAGATTTATTAAAACATGTTAAGATTGAAATCCCCTACGGATCAAAAATTTATATTCTAAATGGTATTATCAAAACGATGAGAGAAGATATTCCTGGAAGGCCTGTGAGATATGGACTTAAAATTAAACAAAACCTTCCAATAGATAAAATTCAATATAATGAGATTAAAAAGATTTGGAATATGCATAAAGAAGCAAATATTAGAAGAAAGTTTTCAGACTATAAAGAAGCAAATGGAATTTCAAAAAATTAATTATAATTTTAGCTTAGCATTAGATCTAGCGCATAAAGCTCTTAAGCTTGATGAGGTACCAGTTGGTGCTATCATTACAAATAAATATGGAGATGTTATAGGAGAAGGCCATAACACTAAAGAAGCCGATCAGAATCCCTGTATGCATGCTGAAATAATTAGTATTCAAAATGCTGCAAAAAAAATTGGAAATTGGAGATTAGAAGATTGCGATATATATGTAACTCTAGAGCCGTGTATTATGTGTATGGGAGCTTTGTCTCAGGCTCGAATTCGCAATATTTACTTTGCAGCTTATGACCCTAAAGGTGGAGCAATCAGCCTAGGAAAGAATATCCATGATGACCAAAGACTGAACCATAAAATGAATGTGTTTGGTGGATTTAAGCATATTGAGTGTTCGAAAATCATCTCAAATTTCTTTAAAAAGAAGCGACTAAATTATAAAAAATAACAGCTTAGTATTTACTGCATTGTGGATAAGTGATAAAAATAATGTCAATAAACGGAGAATTGGCCGAGTGGCTTAAGGCGCACGCTTGGAAAGCGTGTAATGGGGTAACTCATTCGTGGGTTCAAATCCCATGTTCTCCGCCATTTTTTTCAATGTCTGTAGTATTTAACTGAAGAGGTCTATTTGATTTTTCAAGATATAAGACGGAAAAAATCAAAAACTTTTTATCTATTAATCCCAGTTTCTATATTTTTACTATTTGAAGTTTTTGCAAGAATGATGGGACTTTTATTTATTCATGGAGAAGTAAAGCTTCAGAGAGTTAACCTTAGGAGAATCAACGACAGATAACCGGTATGTCACGGATAATAAAGCATGGCCTGAGTTTCTTGAAGAAAAAGCAAATGAACAAAGTCTTAACATTAAAATTTTTAATCATGGACGTGCGGCTGTCACAACAAATGAAATTTTAAACAATTTAGAAGAGCTTTTAGAACATTATAACCCTGATATTGTAATTACAATGATTGGTATTAACGATTCTAATCATTGGGCTTTAGAAATTGATAACTCCCCCTTTAAATCTCTAAAAACATATAGAATGTTATTGTGGGCATATTATGAAATTAAAAAATATTTTTCATATCGCCCACTTCGTAGAAAAGAATTTAATGAGCAAATAAATATTGATAAGTTAAGCATTAAAGATAAGGCCCGATACTATGCTGATCTTGGTAAGAAAACTACTCCTATAATACCTATTCCACTAACCGTTAAAAATAGCGATGATAAATATCAAACCGCAGTTGAATATTATCGAAAATCCATTAAAACAGGTCATTTCGTAGAGGGAATACTCGGTCAATATCTATGAATATTACTTAAAAATGGTTTACATCAAGAATGTCGTAATACTGTCAAAAACTATACCGATTTAGGAGGTACTCTTAATTATTTAGAACTTTTAAGTGCACAACATTGTTTTGATGGTATTCAAGAAAATGAAGCGATCTTAAATAGTAATTCAGAGAATATGGATCTAATAAAATCTGCACAGGGCAGTGTCGAAAATAGTTTACTTATCCACAAAAAAATTATTGATTCTGGTGCAAAACATATTGTCATGCAATATCCTCTTATGAATATTGCTGAAATTGTGAAACCAGAATTTGAAAATGACAAAACTTTTTATATAGAAAATAAGGACAACTTCGAACAAGCACTCAAAAAACATAAATGGGAAGATGTGTTTGTTGATAAGTTTGCAGAACATTTTGGACATACGACAAAATATGGTCATGAATTAATTGCAAATGAAGTATTAAAAAGATTGCCGATAATTTTGGAAAAAAATAATTTCTAAGTTTTATTCAAAATTAGGATATAAAAGTGGATTTGCGCAAAATGATTGACCTGATTTAAGAGCAACTAACTCCCCTGTCTCAATTCTTTTTAAAGCTTCTTCTTTTAAGATCTCATAGATAACTTTAGAGTTTTCACTCATATCATTAGAGTTCACTTCCTTTATAAAAAATGAATTTAATGAGAATGCTATTCCTAGCTCATTATTTTTTAAATCCATATAATTATCTGGATTTAAACCAACTTGTCTCATTTCTTGAGCTGATAATAGATCCTTTGCAAAGTGTGGATTTGTATAGATAGAAAGGAGAGCAGCTCCAATAAAATGCCTTATCGCATCTACCTCATCATCAATATGCCTAGGTTCGTCTTCTACCCTACAAATCTTTTTTGATAAATCCTCTGATAATTCTAAAATTGACTTTGTTTTTAATATATAATTTGGATGATGTGCGAGAAGTAATGACATTTGTCCTGTGAGTTTATCCTTCCCGACGATTTGAAGTAAGCGGTACAAAACTTCATTTTTAAGTGTATGACTACTAGCTGAGTATGACAGTGTTGGTAAAAACAAAATAAGAAACGCTAATAATTTCATAAGGATATTTTTACATAATTAGAGAAATCTAATATCTTATTGAAAATAATTCATGAATTTATGCACCTGTTATCGACAACTTGCACAAACTTAAGTGATAATTAACCCTAGGTCAAATGATGATTATTCCCTTTACAAATATTAAGTAAAAATCGTACTATGCAGGTGGCAGTTTACGATTTAAGTGCTGGAAATCCGCCAGGCCCGGAAGGGAGCAACGGTACTAGTATCTTTTTTGTGTAAACTGCCACTTTTTCCTAGTTACTCCCCTTTTATTTCCTTACACCCCTCTAAATATCCAGATGCGAATTGACATTAATTGAATGCTTTATTAATTTGCACTTAATTAAATTATTACTATAGAGAGAGAAATTTTGAGTTATCAAGTACTAGCTAGAAAATGGCGACCAAATAATTTTAATGAAGTAGTTGGACAAGATCATATTGTTAAAACTCTCTCAGGTGCTGTAAAGAATAACAAAATAGCACATGCCTACTTATTGACAGGTACAAGAGGAATTGGAAAGACGACGATTGCAAGAATATTTGCAAAAGCAATCAGGTGTCAAAACCTATCTGATCTTGGGGAGCCTTGCCTTAAGTGTGATTCGTGTACCTCTCTCAATAAATCAAACTCTCTAGACTATATTGAAATTGATGGGGCATCAAATAATAGCGTTGATGATATAAGAGATTTAATTGAAAATGTTCAATACTTACCTACAACGGGTAAATATAAAGTCTATGTCATAGATGAAGTACATATGTTAACAGTAAATGCCTTTAATGCATTACTGAAGACCCTTGAAGAGCCTCCTGCACATGTTGTCTTTATCTTTGCAACAACAGATCCACAAAAGCTTCTAGGTACCGTACTATCGCGATGTCAGCGGTTAGATTTTAAAAATGCCTCGATAGAAAATTTAGTTTCTCAACTTGAAAAAGTCTTAAAGTCAGAAGAGATTTATTTCGACAATAAAGACTTAATCAGCGTTCTTGCTAAACAAGCAAGGGGATCATATCGAGACGCACTATCACTACTCGATCAAATTATCAGCTTATCTGATTCTAATAAGATTTCAGAAAAAACATTTTATTTATCACTTGGAATGGCCGAGTCAAAATCAATAAACGAGCTATTGGCCGGCATGATAAATAAAGATAAACAAAAAACATTATCAATCTATAACGATGTTTTATCTGAAAATATTGAATTAAAAGTTTTTTCAAAACAAATCTTAGATAAATTATATTCAGCAATTGTATCCATTGATGAAAGTGGACAAACCCAAAACTCAGAAGATCAATTTTTATTTAATACAAATTTAATTGAACTGATGTGGATATTTGAAACAATGACTAAGGATATTGACTGGGCATTAAACTCATTGGACCCAGAAAAAGCTTGTGGCTTTGTTTTTACAAAAATTGCCCTAAGAGAAATGATTCTCAATAATGTAAACTTACCTATCTCCTCAAAAAAAAAGCCTAAAATAGAAGAGGAAATTATTGTCGATGAGCCCGTGCCACAAAAGACTTGGGATGAATTTCTAAAACAATTACATTCCAAAAATAGATCTCTTGTCTTAAACCTTGAAAGAGGAAATCTTTTAAATCAACAAGACTTTGGTTTAAAAGATTCGACATTGATATTTCAATTTTCAGAAGACTGTAAAATCTTTTATGATTATTTAATTGAAAAGGAAGCATACGATTCATTGATTGAAGAAATTTCTTTGTATACAGGACTTGATAAAGAGCTTTTTGCAATTAAGCATGAAGTTTTGAGTGAATCACAAATTGAAAAAGACAATTTTAAGAGTTTTGCTGATCTTGATGAGCAACAAAAAAAAGAAGATAAATCAAATAGAGAACAATTAATTTTAGAAAATAAATTTATTAAAGAAGCAGAAGAATTATTTAGCTCAAAAGTTGATAAAGTTGTGCTAAAAGAAGATCTTTAATCGGGGAGTTACTATGGCAAATATGAATCAGATGATGAAGCAAGCTCAGCAAATGCAAGCAAAAATGGGTGCATTACAAAAAGAACTTGATGTAAGAGAATTTGAAGCAAGTTCAGGTGGTGGAATGGTTACTGTTAGAGTTAATGGTAAGCAAGAAGTTTTAGCAGTCTCTATTAATAAAGAATGTGTTGATCCAAACGATGTAGAGCTATTAGAAGAGCTTGTACTTACAGCTGTAAAGCAAGCAATGAAAGAGTCACAGGATACGGTTTCAAATGCGATGAGTAAAATAACAGGTGGATTAAATATTCCAGGTTTATTTTAATGATCGAGCTTCCTGAGTCAATTCAAAATACTGTCAAATGTTTTGCAAAACTTCCTGGTGTCGGTGAGAAAACTGCTATGAGGCAAGTGATGAATCTGATTCGCTGGAATGCTGAAGAATTAAAATTATTTGCTAACGCAATAAACGATTTAGGGAATACCAAGAGATGTAATGAGTGTGGTTTATACTCAACATTAGATTTATGTGAAATTTGTTTAAGTCAAACGCGTCAAGAATCAGAAGTCATGTGTGTTGTTGAAAATATAAATGATTTAATGGCAATTGAGCGAAGTGGTGAGTACAAAGGTCTCTATCATGTTCTTGGTGGAGTGTTGAATCCACTTTTGGGAGTAGGTCCTGACCAACTAAAACTAAATAAAATTACTGATAGGGCACAAAAATTTAAAATAAAATCTATTATTTTAGCAATAAATCCTTCTGTTGAAGGCGATGCAACTTGTTCTTATATAAAGCAACTGCTAAAAGATGTGCACGTAGATAGAATCGGTTTTGGAATGCCTATGGGCGGATCTTTAGAGTATTTAGATCCTTTAACAATTTCCAAGGCTTTAGAGAATAGAAAGAGATTATAATGGTGAATTTGAATTTACTAGTAAGACAATTCTTTCTTGAAAACGAGTATAATAAACTCGCTGAAAAAATTGTTTTACTTAGATCTGATGGAATTCATATATATAGTAATGTCGAGAGTCAGTTTGAAACTTCATCGATAGGTGCTCTGGTAAGCGGCCTATGGCATGCTGCTCAAAGTCTTTCCGCAATGACTAATAAAAAAACATCAGAAGATGAGTTTCGACTAAGCTTTGATACTTCTCTCGATGGATTACATGTTCTGCCCTTAAAGATAATGGGTGAGATCTATTTTTTATGCGCTATTTTTAGCTCTGAAGAAAATCCAGGAAAGTTGAAGAGATTAATAAGATTACTTAGAGATAATTTAGAAGTATACTTGAGCGGTTATAGTAAGGATCAATCAGCGAATCGAACTGAGTATTTGTTTAAGGAGATCTCAGATGATGAGATTGAAAAATTGTTTTCATTTGGTGGTGTGTAATGTCATTTGTTAACTATCATGGAAAAGAAATAAACTGCAAGATAGTCTATTATGGACCGGGTCTTGGTGGTAAAACAACCAACATTCAACATGTGTATCAAAAAACATCTAGTAATAATAAAAATAAAATGATCACTCTAAATACTGAGAATGAGAGGACAATCTTTTTTGATTTTCTGCCCCTTGATCTCGGTAATATAAGAGGATTTAAAACAAGATTTCATTTATATACAGTTCCAGGACAAGTTTTCTATGAAGCATCTCGTAAGTTAATACTGCGAGGGGTAGATGGAATTGTTTTTGTTGCTGATTCACAAGTAGATAAAATGAAAGCAAATATTGAAAGCCTTGAAGGCCTTAAAAAAAATTTAGTTGAACAAGGATATGATTTGAATAAGATTCCTATTGTAATGCAATGGAATAAACGAGACTTACCAAATATTGTATCTACCCAAGATTTAGAGAGACAATTAAATCAGTTTGATTTTCCTAGTTTTGAAGCAAGCGCTGTAAAAGGCGAGGGTGTTTTTGAAACTTTGAAAACAATTAGCAAATTGGTTTTATTGAATATTAAGGGTGGATTAGAAAACTAAGGAGTTGTTGACGATGAGTCTATCACAAAAAAAACAAGATGAATTAAAGTCTAAGATTTTAAAAGAAAGAGAGAGAATTCTTGCTGGTTTTAGCGAAAATAATACTGATAAGTATTGTTTGAGTGCTGAAGACAGAATGGATGAAGTCGATCAAGCAACTTCAGACTATGAAAGATCTCAGCAAATTCGATTTAGAAATAGAGAACTTTTTTATATTAAAAAATTAGATAAAGCTCTAGCTAAGTTTGAGTCAGAGGACTATAGCATTTGTGAAGAGTGTGGTTGTACAATAAAGTTTGAAAGACTTTTTGCAAGACCAACTGCCGAGCTTTGTATTTCGTGTAAAGATGAAGCAGAACGTGAAGAACAAGGTAACTTTATTGCAAGACAATCAAAATCTCTTGGACGACAAGTAGATATGGTTCAAATGTAGAAGGAAATAAAATGAGTAAAATTGGTATTATTGGTGGTAGTGGAATATATAATTTAGAATCTATAAAAATTCTAAAAAAACATAGCGTTGAAACTCCATTTGGTAAACCAAGCTCTGACATAATTGAAGCAGAAATAAATGGTGCAAATTGTTTTTTTCTGCCTCGACATGGTGTTGGACATTTTGTTACACCAACAAACGTAAATTATCGAGCTAATATTTACGCTCTTAAGCTTTTAGGGGTTGATGCAGTGATATCTATCTCTGCTGTAGGATCCTTGAAAGAAGAGTATGCTCCAACACACTTTGTTCTTCCTGATCAATTTGTTGATTGGACTAAGGGTCAAAGGGCAAGAACATTTTTTGAAGATGGAATTGTCGGACATGTCTCAGCTGCATATCCAGTAGAAAAATCATTACAAACACGAATTGCTGATATTTTAAAAGAAACTGATGTTACTTATCACGTGGATGGAACTTATATCTGTATTGAGGGACCTCAATTTTCTACGAGAGCAGAATCAAATTTATATAGAAGCTTTGGTTTTGATATTATTGGAATGACAAATGTTCCAGAGTCCTTTCTAGCTAAAGAAGCTGGAATGGCCTATGCAACAGTGGCAATGGTTACAGACTATGATTGCTGGAAAGAAGAGCATTGTTCTCTCGAAGAAATAATGAAGGTTATGGGTGAGAACTACAAATCTGCTCAAAAGCTGATCGAAAAATTAATCCCAAATCTTGTTAATCATCCCATTTCATTTGAACCTGAAAATAAATTTGCTGTTGTCACAAATCCAGAGCTAATTTCAGCAAAAAATAAAGAAATAATAGAAGTCTTAACTAAATAAGATGGATACCAACTACTCTCAACACTATTCAGTTTTATATAAAGAGTGTCGCGATGCTTTTCTAGGTAGAGCAGCAGAAAAAGAAAATCCAATCTTTGCTGATATGACATTCGGTGGTGGGGGGCATACATTAAGGATTGCTAAGGAAATTCCAGGGTCAACTTTCTACTCAGTTGACCAAGATCCAGATGCTATTGCAAATGGCCTTAAAAGAATAGACGACGAAAAGCTAAATGATCGAGTCAATTTATTAAAAATGAACTTTGAAGAATTTCCAGAATGGGTTAGTGGTAATCATTCAAACTTAAAATTTGATGGTATATTAGCAGATTTAGGAGTTTCATCTCATCATTTTGATAAATTTGAGCGGGGATTTTCATTTAGAGAAGATGCTCCACTCGATATGAGAATGGATTGCGATAATCAAGAATTATTCACTGCCGCTGATATTGTTAATGAAATGGATGAAGAAGATCTTGCTAATTTAATCTATAAGTATGGAGAAGAACAGTTTTCAAGAAGAATTTCAAAGAATATTTGCGAGCAAAGAAAAACAAAAGAAATAAAAACGACCAAAGAGTTAGAAGAGATAATATTCTTAAGTTATCCAAAAAATTTAAGACATAAAAAAATTCATCCTGCGACTAAGACCTTTCAAGCTTTACGTATTGCAGTTAATAGAGAGTTAGAAGTACTCGAAAATACCATAGAGAAATTGTATGATATGTTAGATGCAGGAGGTGTCCTGGCCATAATATCATTTCATTCACTTGAAGATAGAATTGTTAAACATAAATTCAAAGAAATTTCACAAACCCATAAAAATATTGCTAAAATAATAACTAAGAAGCCAATTTATCCAGGTGCTGAGGAATTAGCTGAAAATCCAAGATCAAGAAGCGCTAAATTAAGGATACTGGCAAAATTAGACTAAATTACTCAAGGAGGAGTGATGACGAAAAAAAGAAGTAGAAGAAAGACAAATCCCTTTCTTAACTATTTATCAGATAAAATCTTTACATCACAAACACTTCCATTAATATTTGTTGTTTCCATAATTGGTATTATGTTCGTTCTAATTAGAATGAAGGGAATTGAGCAAGACTATGCTTATAATGAAATTGCTCAAAGAATAAAAATTCAAAAAGTTAAAAATAAAGAACTTAAGGCAGAGCGAGCAAAAGAGCTTTCAGTTAAAAATCTAAAAGCGTATGCTGATAAATTTAGCTTAACTGAGCCAGATGAAAAAAGGATCATTTTAATTCCTTAATATGAAACCAAAAATAACTTTCACATTCTTAGTTTTTTCCGTGCTTTATACAATTGTTATTGGAAAAGCTTTATATGTACAAGTTCTCAATAGAGAGAAGTTGATTGCCTATTCTGAAAATCAAATTGTAAGAAAAACAAAAGTGTATCCTAAGAGAGGGCATATTGTAGATCGAAATGAAAACCCTCTGGCCATAAATGTTCAAAGATATAATTTATTTACTTTTGCAAAAGATGTTGAATCTTTACAGAAAGAGCTATACTCCCTCGACTCCATTGTCCCTGAAATAAATGTCAAAGCAGTATTTGCAAAAGTTAAAGAAAGAAAAAAGTTTACTTGGATTGCTCGTGAAATAGAACTAAAAGATAATCAAGTAGAAAAAATCAAAGAACTAAAAAATATAATGCTTGAATCTAAGTTTTCTAGACTATATCCAAATCACGAGGTTGCAGCACAGCTTTTAGGTTTTGTCGGAATTGATAATGATGGTCTTGCTGGGCTTGAATATCAATTTAATGATGAATTGAAAGGTGAAGAAGAAATTTATAAATATATGCGTGATGCTAAAGGTCGCCCTATAAAATTTAAAAGCACAAACTTAGATAAAAGAGCTGAGGATATTGTTTTATCAATAGATAAAGATATTCAAGCTGCTGTTGAAGAATATTTAAAAGAAGGTGTTGAAAAACATGAAGCGCAAAGTGGTGGGGCTGGTGTCATAAATGCTGAAACTGGAGAAATTTTAGCCATTGCAAACTATCCTAGTTATGATCCAAATTTAGTGAAGGGATCTTCAAATAGAAAATTATCTTTTGTTACAGATCCGTTTGAGCCAGGATCAGTTTTTAAAGCTATTACCATTGCGTCTGCAATTGAGCATAATGTCGTAAGACCTGATACTAATTTTTATTGTGAAAGAGGTAAGTTTAGAGTTGGTAATCATTTTATTAATGAATCCGATAGTAATCATGTCTATGAATGGTTATCTGTTTCAGAAATTTTAAAACACAGCTCAAACATCGGAACGACAAAGATAGCTTTTGATCTAACCTATCCTTTGTTTAAAAAAACATTACAAAAGTTTCATATTGGTGAGAAAACAGGTATTGAAATAGCAGGGGAATCAAGAGGTATTTTAGAAGAAAGTGAAAACATTTCACCTATAAAATTATCTAATATAAGCTTTGGTCAAGGAGTTGCAACAACTGGTTTGCAAATGCTTGCAAGTTACTCTGCCTTTGTTAATGGTGGTTTCTATGTGAAACCAACAATATTAAAAGTGACAAAAGATGAAGATATCGTAAAAACAAGAGTTATCAATACATCTACAGCGACGGCAATAACTAAAATGCTTCTTTCTGTTGTTGAAGATGGTACTGGAGCCAATGCAAAAGTTCCAAGATTCAAAATTGCTGGAAAAACAAGTACAGCTCAACGAGTTGATAGTAAGGGGGGGTACAGTGGATATGTTTCAGGCTTTATTGGATACCCAGTGGGAATTGATCGTAAATTTGTAACCTTTGTTTATATCGATAATCCTAAAAAAGGATATTATGGAAATGCTGTTGCCGCTCCAATATTTCAAAAAATAGTGAAAAATATATTATATAGAGATAAAGATCACTTGAGGTTAGCGAAATCTTTAAGTAATAAAGATTATCAGGCTCTTGATAATATAAGTATGAAGTATTCTGCGAATAGAAAAATTATCAAAGGAGTTGCTCCAGATTTGATTGGTTTGGATAAATCATCTGCCTTTGAAGCTCTTGATATGATCGAGGCAAAATATTCTCATACGGGTTTTGGAATTGTCTCCGAGCAGAGTCCTGCCGCAGGTACAGTCATATCATCTAATACAATTATCAAATTAAAATTTAAAGCACCTAAATATGATGATTAATAATGTCGATCAGATTGATTGGTCAAAAATAACTAATGTCCAATGGAGAGCTGAAAGCTGTGATGAAGGTACAATCCTATTCTATAAATTTAATAATCATTCATTAGAAGAAAAGAAAATATTCTTAGAGAGAATAGAAAAGCAAAACTACTATTGTTGTATCACAAATTATAAAAACTTCGATCTAGATAAAGGAGTAAGACTCTCTTTAGAAGATTTTTATTTAATACAAGAAGAAAGTTTAAATCGCTTGTATCCTACAGAATTTTTAGATAAAAAAATAATGCTTGGGGTGACAGGTACAAATGGAAAAACGACAACAGTTGATTTGATAAGACAAATCAGTATTCAAAATAAAAAAAATATTATGACTGTTGGTACCCTTGGTGTTTATTTAAATAATCAAAAAATAAGAGATTTTCATCTTACAACACCTTCGTATATAGATTTAAGAAAAACTCTTTATGAGCTTAAAAATGATTTTGAAATATTTGCTATGGAGTTGAGCTCAATCGCTCTGGAACAAAATCGATTGGGCTCAATTAGATTTGATAAGATTGCTTGGACGAACTTTACCCAAGATCATCTTGATTATCATCATACTATGACTGAATATTTCAATGCGAAGTTAAAAGGCTATGAGTATTTACGAAAAGAGAAGGTCATCTATATTCCTGCTTCACAAAGTGATCTAATTCATAAAATAAAGACAGATCATGAGGTAGTGGAAGTAAAAATAAACTCAGATGATAAGTATAAAAATCCATTCTTAAAAGTAGAGTATAACAGAGAAAACTTGGCCTTAGCTGAAATCCTTTTAAGTCATTTAAAATCACTGAAGCTAGAAGAAGAGATGATTACTCCACCACCTGGACGATTTAATATTGTTCAATATAAAAATTCATATATTGTTGTTGATTCAGCTCACACGCCAGATGCATTAAAAGCAATTTGTAATGAAATTAAAAATACCTTTAAAGAGTATAATTTAATCACAATCTTTGGGTGTGGAGGAGATCGTGATAAAGCGAAGAGACCACTCATGGCAGAAGTAGTATCTAGGTATTCGGACTTTACAATATTAACCAGTGATAATCCAAGATATGAAGACCCAAAAAGTATTCTTGCAGATGCAAAGAAGGGACTAGTAAAAAAGTTTGAAATTATTGAAGACCGTGTTGAAGCAATTAAATATGGAATAGATATTTCAGATAAAACTATTTTATTAATAGCGGGTAAAGGTCATGAAAATTATCTAGATATTATGGGCGTAAAACATCCATATAATGATATGGAAACAGTGTTGAGGTTAATAAATGATTAAATTATCTGACTTGGCTAAAATAAGTAAGAAGAGTATTGAGGGGAGCGAAGAATTTAAGCTTGAAGTTGATAATAGGCAATTGAATGCTGATTCAATTTTTATCGCCATTGTTGGTGATCGCTTCGATCCACTTATGTATCTAGATAAGGTTGTAGATAGTGGATGCCGATACGTTATATTTGAAGAAAATATTGAGAATAATAAAAAGATTAAACTTTATGAAGATAAATTAGATTTTATATCTGTAACAGATATATTTCTTGCGATTCAAAACCTCGGTGAAATTGTTGCAGACAACTTCAAAAAGAAATTTGGAAAAATTATTGCTATTTCAGGCTCTAACGGTAAAACGACGACAAAAGAAATGCTTAATTTCTTATTAAAAGAATGTGTGGGGACTGAGTCTGTCATCTGTACTCAAAAAAATAATAATAATCATTTGGGTGTTCCTTTTACTTTATTTCAAATAACTAAAAAAACTAAATATGCAATTGTTGAACTTGGGAGTAATCATCCAGGTGAAATTGAGCACTTAGCAAAAATGATTAAACCACAGATTGGTTATACAACAAATATTGGAGACACACATCTTGAGTTTTTTGAAACAAGAGAAAATGTATTTTTAGAAGAATCGATACTCTACAAATATTGTAGTGAAAGTTTTCTGGTAAACTCTGACGATTATTTTCTAAAGAATTTAGATTCAAGTGTTACAAGGACCATTGGCGAAGAAGGTCGAGATTTTAAATTCGAGTTTAAAGATCAAAGTGTAATAATTAATGAACATAAAATTAAAAACGACTTTATTACAGGAAGACATAATCTGTTTAATCTTGCAGCGGCTTTTGTTATTGCAAATTATTGTATAGAAGATATTGAGAAAATTATAACAGTTGCGAAAAACTTTAAGCCAACACACAATCGATCACAGTGGATTACTAAAGGTAAGCAGAAAATATTTCTAGATGCCTATAATGCAAATCCATCTTCAATGAGGCTAGCGCTCTTGGGATATTATGAAAAACTAAGCCTTGATGGAATAGATTTGAATAGAGTTCTTTGTATCTTTGGTGATATGAACGAGCTAGGGTCTAACTCAAAGATTTATCATGAAGAGATTGGTTTGTATGTTAATCAGTTAGGGTTTAAGAATGTTGCTTTTGTGGGAAGATTCTCTGAATCTTATGCAAAAGGCTTTGGTGCGTCGTGCCTTCAGTTTGAATCCACTAAAAATTTAGTTGATAGTTTTAGTCATGAATTTGTAAGCTATGAGAATGTCTTCATAAAGGGAAGTAGGTCTTTACAATTAGAGTTAATTACAGATATAACTTCAGGTTAGATTTAATTTAGGATTAATTTTAATGTTTTACCATATTCTTTATCCAATGAGCGATAAGATCGCTATTTTCAATGTCTTCAAGTACATCACTTTTAGATCATTTATTGCCTTTGTTATAGCTACACTTGCTTCAATAATTTGGGGGAAGAAGTTTATTGCATATATGAAACTCAAGCAGTTCGGACAATCAATAAGAGAGGATGGACCTGAATCTCACTTTAAAAAGAGAGGAACTCCTACACTTGGAGGAATATTCATTATAGGTTCAGTGCTATTAAGCTGCCTGTTGACTGGTAATTATAGTTCGTACCCATTTATTATTTCCATTTTGGTTATGATTTCCTATTTTGGTTTAGGCTGGCTCGATGATTATCTAAAAATTATTAAAAAGAACTCTGATGGTGTTTCCGCAAAAATGAAAATTTTATGGCAGCTAATTACCGCAGTATTTGCAACATATATGATGATGAAATTAAATGTTATTGATGGTGCTATTCACGTTCCTTTTTTAAAGGATCCAATCGTTAACTTAGGATATTTCTATATTATTTTTGGATCAATTGTTATTGTAGGTTCTAGTAATGCTGTAAACTTAACTGACGGTCTAGATGGCCTTGTAACTGGACCTGTAATTACAAGTGCCGCAACTCTAGGCCTTCTATCATACTTTTCAGGACATATTAAGATCGCGAGTTATTTATTTATTCCATATATCGCAGATACTTCAGAATTAACTGTTTTATGCGCAGCTGTTGTCGGAGCAAGTGTAGGATTTCTTTGGTATAATTGCAATCCAGCTCAGATTTTTATGGGTGATGTTGGATCATTATCACTTGGTGGTTTACTTGGAACAATTGCAGTTTTAACTAAAAATGAATTTCTATTTGTCATCATTGGTGGAATTTTTGTGATGGAAGCTTTATCAGTAATATTACAAGTTGGATCATTTAAATTACGTAAAAAAAGAATTTTTAAAATGGCACCTATTCATCATCATTTTGAATTATTAGGGTGGCCTGAACCAAAAGTTATCGTTAGGTTTTGGATTATATCAATTGGATTATCAATACTAGCTTTAGCGACTTTAAAATTAAGATAATTAGGAGAAATAATGGATAAATATCGTGGAAAAAAAGTACTTATTGTTGGGTTAGGCAGAACTGGATTTGCATTGATTAATATTTTTAATCAATATGATTGCCATATTAAGGTTACAGATATTAAGCCAATATTTGATTTAAATAAAGCAGTTAAAAGATTAAAGAAAATTCAACCAACACCAGCAATGACACTTGGTGAACATAAAGATGAAGATTTTATTGAAGCAGATGTAATTGTTTATTCATCTTCAGTTAATCCAAACCTTCCACAATTAATTAGTGCAAGAGAACATGGTAGAGAAGTTTATAGCGAATTTGCATTTGCTTATGCTAATTGTGATAAACCTGTCATTGCCGTTTGTGGTTCAAAGGGAAGATCAACAATTGCACATATGATTGGCTATGCTCTTAAAATGGATAAGAAAGATGCATTTGTTGGTGGAACAAATCTAGAACCATTTTGTAATTTTTTAATTCATCCAAATAAAGAATTTATTGATTATGTTGTCGTAGAGGTCTCTCCTCTTCAACTACAAAGTATGGATAATTTTCATCCATTAGTTGCAGTTTATCCAAATATTGAAGAGAGAACAATTCCAGGACGATTTAATACAGCTGGGGAATATATAGAAAACTCTTTGAAGGTATTAAAGAGCTTGAACCAAGATAATTTTTTGATTGTAAACTTCGATAAACTATCTAGTAACTCAATCTTAAGAAATTCAGAAGCTCAAACATATTGGTATTCAAGAAGATCATTTGTCAGTATGGGTGTTATTGGAGAGATTCAAGGGACACATTTCCATGACAAGCGTATTCATTCAAATATTCACTGCCACTCTGAGTTCAAAGTTAAAGCAATGAGAATTGTTGGACAGAATAATAGGGAAAATCTTCTAGCGGCGATTACTGCATGTAAAGCTGTAAAAGTTTCTGATGTTGCTATTCAAAAATGTATTGAAACATTTCCAGGTATCCCTCATAGGATGGAATTTGTTATTGAAAGAAATGGGGTTAAATTTTATAACGATTCTAAATCTGAAACGATGGATGAGCTTAAACAAACTCTACAAAATCTAAAGCCACCAGTTATTTTAATTACAGGTGGAAAAGACACTGAACAGATGTATGAAGGTTACTTTGATATTATAAGAGAAAAAGTAAGATTGATGGTTCTGGTTGGTGAATGTAAAGAGAATATGAACCGAGTTTTAGGGGATGCAACTCAAACATTTTTAGTTGGATCATTTGATGAATCGGTTTTACTCGCATTTCAAAAATCTAGAACAGGGGATACTATAATTTTATGCCCTGGTAATGAATCTACAGATATTTTTAGAGATTATGATGAAAAAGGAAACTATTTCAAGAAATTGATCTTTCAAATCTAAAATAACTAATTACCAATGTATTAATATTGCTGAAGCGAATCAATGTCTGATAGCATAGTAATATGTTGGTAATTGATAAAAATAAAAAATACTTTCTAATAAATATAAGTTTAATCGTCATCATTGGCATCATCATGATTTACTCGGCGAGTTATATCTATGCTAAAGAGGCATTCGGAAGTTCAACTTTTTTCTTCTTCAAACAAATAACTTATGTATTAATTGGTTGTTTCGCAGGATTTTTAATTTCTAAAACAAAAATGACCTTTTGGTTTAAATACATTTATATCGTAAATGGAATTACATCTTTTATGTTATTTCTTACGATGACTCCACTTGGAGTTTCAATTAAAGGTTCTCAAAGATGGCTGAGTTTTGGTGCTTTTAGTTTTCAGCCCGGTGAGGTTGTAAAATATACTGTGTGCCTAAGTTCAATTTTTTTCTTTTATATGTATGATAAATATAGCTTAAAAGAGAAACTACTTAATTCTCTACACTTTTTAATTCCACTGATTTTATTTTTATTACAACCTGACTTTGGAACTTTTACTATCACTGCATTACTGGTGGCCTTTACATGCTTTTTAAGTGAATTTCCAAGGAAGTATTTTTACTCATTATTTGTTATGGGTCTAATTGCTGGATCTGGATTACTTATCTCTGCACCATATAGAGTAAAGAGACTGCTCGTTTTTCTAGATCCATGGAGTGATCCCCAAAATAGTGGTTTTCAAATCATTCAATCATATTTAGCTTTTGCAAATGGGCACTTATTTGGCCAGGGTATTGGAAATAGCAATGAGAAATTGTTTTATTTACCGGAAGCACATAACGATTTTATTTTATCTGTAGTTGGTGAAGAACTTGGTTTCATAGGAGTTTTAGTACTCGTTGTTTTGTTTATGTCATTTACTCTTTTAGGTTTTAAGCTTGCGCTTTCAGCAAGATCTAGAATCAATAAACAAATTATTGCTGCTATGGTTTTTAGTATCTCCATTCAAGCATTTTTAAATATGGGTGTTGTCCTAGGATTACTTCCAACAAAAGGACTAAATTTGCCATTTATTTCATATGGTGGAACATCTGTTATTTGTAATTTAATCGCTATAGGAACTATATTTTCATGTCTGAGCTACAAGTCTCAAATATCAGATGAACAAGAAGAGAGTAAGGTTTATTCTCAGACAGCTTTAGGATTTTAACTTTGAAAAAAATATTTATAGCTGCTGGTGGAACCGGCGGCCATATTAACGCAGCTCTAAGTATGGGAGAAGTCTTCCAAAAAACATATGAAGTGAAGTATATTACTGGTGAGAGGTATCTTGATTACCAATTATTTAAGGACAAAAAAAGCATTCATATAAAGGCTAGGCCTCTTCGATCTAATAATCCATTATTAATAGTTAAAAACCTCATCATTAATTGTTATGTTTTTTTAAGTCTCTTAACTTTATTTTTAAAGACTAAGCCTGAGTTTGTGATCGGAGCTGGAGGGTATGTTTGTGGGCCAAGCTTATTAGGAGCAAAACTACTAGGAACTCCTATTTTTATCATTGAGCAAAATGCGGTAATGGGTCTTACAAATAGAATTTTATCAAAAATATCTAATCTAATTTTTACAAATTTCAAAGAAACAAAAGGTTTAGTGAATATCCCAAAAGTCATAACAGTTGGGAATCCTATTAACTCTAAAATTAAATACACTGAAAATATAGAAGAAGAATATTTAAAGGTACTAGTCTTTGGCGGAAGCTTGGGAGCGACTCAAATCAATGAAATGATTTTAGAGGTCTTAAATAAAAAAATTAACAAAAAGATTTATATTAGACATCAAGTTGGTAAAAATAATCTAAAAAATATTAATGTAGTAAATGAAAATATCAAATATGAAGAATTTGAATACTTTAATGATATGGATTTACAGTATGAATGGAGTAATCTAATTATTGCTAGGGCAGGAGCTTCTACCATATCAGAGTTAAGGGTTGTGAAGAGACCTTGTGTTTTGATTCCATATCCTGCTGCGACTGATAATCATCAGTATTATAACGCGATTGAATTATTAAATGAAAAAAATTTTCCAGTGACCATTCTTGATCATAAAAAAAGTACAGCACAATTAGCTCAAGATATGTATAAATACTTGAAAGAAGAAATAAAGATAGATAATAGTCCAAGTAAAGATGTAGGTGAAAGTGCGTCTTTAAAAATAAAAAAAGAGATAGAAAATTATGTTCGGAATTAAAAAAGATATAGCCATACATTTCATAGGTATTGGCGGAATTGGAATGAGTGGAATTGCAGAAATTCTTATAAGTATGGAGTATGAAGTTAGTGGCTCTGATATTAGTCGTAATAATAATGTCATAAAACTAGAGGGATTGGGAGCAAAAATCTATATTGGTCATAATGAAAAGAATATTGAAAATGCACAGCTAGTTGTTTACTCATCAGCTATTGATGACAAAAATCCTGAAATTAAATATGCTAAAGAAAACTCTATCCCAATTATTAAAAGAGCAGAAATGTTATCTGAGTTGATGCGCTTAAAGTATGGAATCGCAATAGCGGGATCACACGGTAAAACAACGACAAGCAGTCTCGTTTCAACAATTTTTAAAAAAATGAATTTAGAGCCAACATGTATCATTGGTGGAATTGTTAAAAACTTAGGTGGACATGCTGTTAATGGTAAAGGGGAGCATCTTATTGCAGAAGCAGATGAATCTGATGGATCATTTCTTTCTCTAAACCCTATCATGAGTATCATTACAAATATTGATAATGATCACCTTGATTTCTACAAAACAGAAGAAAATATTCAAAAAGCTTTTATTGAATTTGCAAACAAAATTCCTTTCTATGGATGTGTCGCAATTAATATTGATGATCCTAATTCAGTAAATATTATTGAAAAACTGAGAAGAAGACATGTCGGTTTTGGAATCATTACAGACAAAGAAAATGCTGATCTATCTATCTATGATTATGCCGCAAGTGAATTAGAGTTCGATGAAAAGGGAAGTCGATTCACTCTTCATTACAAAGGTTTAGTGAAAAAAATATTTATTAAACTCTCAGGTAAACATAATGTTTATAATGCATTAAGTGCAATTGCAATTTCTCATGAGGTAGGTCTTGATTTAGATGAAGTTTGCAAGGCCATTGAAGAATTTGATGGTGTGAGTAGAAGGTTTGAGATGCTCTATAATAATGCAGACTTTACAGTCATTGATGACTATGGACACCATCCAACAGAAGTAAGGGCTACAATTAATACAGCTAAAGTAAAATATAGAAATAGAAAACTTATTACAATCTTTGAACCACATCGTTATACGCGAACTAAAGATTTTTGGAATGAGTTTGTTGAGTGCTTTAGAAATGTTGATGAAGTTTATATTGCGCCAATTTATGCAGCATCAGAAGAGCCAATTAATGGAATCGATGCAGAAACATTAATTGAATCTATAAATACAAAATTTAATAATGCTAAATTTCTTGCTAATTGGAGTGAGTTAAAAAATCTATTTGAGTTAGAAAAAGATAATAAAACAGTCATTCTAAGTCTGGGGGCAGGATCAATAAGTAAACAAACTCGAGAACAAATAGAACAATGGAAAGTTTAGCAAAACTAAAAATTAATGATCTTGAAATTAGAGAAAATGTTAATCTAGAAAGATACACGACGATTAAATTAGGTGGCATAGGAACTCTTGCTATTTGTAAATCTATTGAATCAACACAAGAAATCATAAAGTATTGTCGACAAAAAAAAATCGACTATCATCTTGTTGGATGGGGTGCTAATCAAGTACTTGGTCATCATAAAAATTATCTCTATTTAAAATTGGACTTTGATATAGATAAAAATTATTTGAAGTCTGTTCGCGAAGTATATGATTTACCAGCATCATTTTCGCTCAACTCCCTTACATCCCATGCTATAAAAAATAACTTATCAGGCTGGGAAGTATTTACTGGGATTCCTGCCAGTTTAGGTGGAGCGATCTATATGAATGCTGGAACGGCCTTAGGGGAAATTGGAAATTTGATAAAAGAAGTCACTATTTTAGAAGAAAATGGAGAAATCTATAATTATACACCTTCTAAAGACTCTTTTTCATATAGAAAAAATCACTTTGTTAAAAAGGGAGAGATCATTTTATCTGCGAAAATTTCTCATAATGGTATAAAAGAAGGGACTTCTGAGAAAATTAAAAACTACCTTGAATATAGGAAGAAAACACAACCACTAACAACAAAAAATTGCGGGAGTGTTTTTAAAAATAATGGTGATTTTAAAGCTGGTATCGTTATTGATAAGTGCGGACTCAAAGGGTTTGGAAGTGAGTCTATTCAAGTCAGTCAAAAACATGGCAACTTCATTGAAAATGTTGAAAACGGTAATGTCGAAGACTTTTGTGATGTAATTAGCCGTCTAACAGATGAAATCGAGAGATATTCAGGATTAAAGTTTGAATTAGAAGTGAAAATTTACTAAAATTAGGTATATGAATAAAGTCACTATCTCTATTTTCATTTTATTATCACTTCCAGTTTTTGGAGCTTCAAAGAAATATTTTGAAGATGGTGTCCATTATAGAACTGTATTTGGTAGCTGCCCTTCAAAGGCTGTGGGAAGACTAACCCTGACTTTAATAAAAGAATTTGAAAAAAATAATTCTTTATTAGATATAAAAAAGAAAATTGTAAAAGATGGACTTGAAGAAAAGTACTATCTATCAAGCTATAAAGTTAATTATAATCCTTTAAAAAAAATGCTTAAATTTAACTATGAATGTCCAAAAGCATTAATGAAAGTACAAATTTATAAAAAAGATGGGGAAGAGTTCTACACTGCAATTCTTGTTGAGAATGGGAAATTATTTGACCCAACTTATGAAGTCCTTTTAAGGTCTGAAGATAAAATTATTGGTGAGCTTCCTCATATGGCCGTACCTGCAAGTTTAATTAATTCCAATATTCATTTAAAAATAACAAGTCTATTAAATGGTTTAAAAGAAGGCTTTTTAGGACAAGTTTCAGAAGTTATTGTTAACGAAAATCAGGAGCTTACAATTATTATGTCTATAGGTAGAAAACCATCAAGTGCTTTTTTAGGTAAAGATCTTTGGGATGAAAAAGTGACAAAACTTGAAGAAATCATAACTTATATGACTGAAAAAAAGACTATTCCTGCAATTATTAACTTAACCAATTCAAAAAAGATCGTTGTAAAATTTTCAGATAAAATTTAATACCAGACTATTTTACTTTAAAATAAAAAAAAGTTGTCATCTTAATTTCGTCATCCTAAAATTTAATAAGGTGCATAAGCATCTAAATGATTACAGAATGAATCTGTAGCTGTGAAAAAGCGCAGTGAGAAAGGAATCTCTCATGAATGAAAAAAGATTAGTTGTTGCTCTAGATATTGGAACAACAAAAGTATGTACGACAATTGGTTATCATGATCAAAATGGTTTTGAAATCATTGGCGTTGGCTCACATCCAAGTCACGGCCTGAAGAAGGGCTCCGTCGTTAATATAGATAAAACTGTTAAGTCGATTAGATGTTCTCTTGAAGATGCAAAACTTATGGCCGGAGTTGAAAATGTTCATACTGCGACTATTGGTATAGCTGGAAATCATATTTATTGTTTCAACTCATCAGGAGTTGTTGCAATTAAAGGGCAAGAAATAACTGAAGCCGATGTCAATCGTGTTTTAGAAGCTGCAAAGGCAGTTCTAATACCTGGTGACAGAGAAGTTCTTCATGTAATTCCTCAAGAGTTTAGAGTTGATAGTACTGCAGGAATTAAAAACCCAATTGGAATGTGTGGATCTAGATTAGAAGCACATGTTCATATCGTTACTGGTAAAACTCCACTCATTCAAAACATGCTAAAATGTGTTGAAGCTGCAGGTCTTGTGGCAAGAGATATTATTTTACAACCAATCGCAAGTTCAAGTTCAGTTCTTACCCAAGAAGAAAAAGAATTAGGCGTTGTACTAATTGATATCGGTGGTGGAACAACAGATATTGCTGTATGGAAAGATGGAAGTTTAATTCATTCCCAAATTATTCCAGTCGGAGGAAATCATTTTACAAATGATTTAGCAGTTGCTTTAAAAATTCCTCACAATGAAGCTGAAAGAGTAAAGATAAATCACGGAAGTGTGCTTTCAATGAAACTTAACCAAAGTGCACATATTACTGTTCATGGACTTTCTGGCACTAAGGCAAGAGAAGTGAGATTGGGACAAGTTGCCGAAGTTCTTGGAGCAAGAGCGGATGAACTTTTTACTATTATTAAGCAACAAATAGATGAAAAAGATTTAGGAAATTTTATCACAGGTGGTTATATCATTACTGGTGGTGGTGCCCTTGTTAAAGATTTAGCGGAGTTAGCTGAATATATTCTAGAGAAACCCGCTAAAATTGGTTATCCAAGACCTTTTGGTGGAATGACAACTGTCATGCAAAATCCAAAATTTTCAACAGTGCTTGGTTTACTATTAGAGTCAAGTAAGGAAAATATGGCGACTATTGCGTCAAAAGAGAAAACAAGCAAGAATATGAGTGAAAAGTACGAGCGAGATCTACTTGGTCGTTTCAGTGATTCACTTAAAAATGCATTTAAAGAAATATTTTAATTCGGAGGATATGTATGTTTGAAATTGCCGAGAACAATGAAATGAATTTAGGCGCAAAAATTAAAGTCATCGGTGTCGGTGGTGGTGGATGTAACGCTGTTAATACAATGATTAGATCAGGTTTAACAGGGGTAGAGTTTATTGTAGCAAATACAGATTCTCAAGCTCTTGCCGCAAGTTTAGCTCCTACAAAAATACAATTAGGTTCAGACTTAACAAAAGGTCTTGGAGCAGGTGCTAATCCAGAGGTTGGAAGAAAAGCAGCTCTAGATGATTATGAGAAATTATCAGAATATATAGATGGTACAGACATGATTTTTGTTACTGCTGGTATGGGTGGTGGAACAGGAACAGGAGCAGCTCCAGTTATTGCAAAATTAGCAAAAGAAATGGGGGCTTTAACGGTTGGTGTTGTGACAAAACCGTTTATGTTTGAAGGAAGAAAAAGAATGAAGCAAGCAGCTATGGGGATAAAAACTCTAGAAGAATGCGTTGATTCATTAATTACAATTCCTAATCAAAGACTTTTACAAATAGCTGGAGAATCTTTGTCACTTGTTGATACATTCAGAAAAGCGGATGAAGTTCTACTACATGCAGTTCAAGGTATTTCAGATTTAATAAATAATACAGGTTTTATCAATGCTGACTTTGCAGATGTAAGCACTGTTATGGCCAATAAAGGCTTAGCTCTTATGGGAACTGGAATTGCATCAGGACCTGATAGAGCAATTAAAGCTGCAACAGAAGCTATTAGCTCTCCACTACTTGAAGATATAACTATTGATGGAGCAACTGGTATTATTGTTAATATTACAGGAAACTCATCATTATCAATGCATGAAACTAACGAAGCAATGACGTTAATAATGGAAGCTGCTGATGAAGATGCAGAAATTATCTTTGGAACAGTTGTTGATGATGAAATGGGTGATGAAGTAAAAGTTACTGTTATCGCAACAGGACTTGGCGGAGATACGATTGCAGCAGCAAAAAATGCAGAACTATTTTCAAAAGCTTCTCCGGTTGTCGCTGAGACTCCAACGATTGCAATGCAAGAGATGATTCAGCCAGTAATTAATGAAGAAAAAATAGTTAGAGAAGAAATTAAATTAAATACAATTACACCAACACAAATGAGATCAGAAGAAACTAGAAATGATAATTTCAGTGAATCTGTAAACCATAGTACAAGTAATCTTGATTCTTTTTTAGGTGAGTATAAGGCTAGTGAAGTTAGTGAAGCTAGAATTGAGAGAGATACTTTAAAAGAAGAAAAGTACACTCAACCATCAAGAAGTGCACTTTCAGAGTCTCTTAGAAATGCAGCACATACTTATGCCGAAGAAGCGAGAAGAGAAGAAGTAGTTTCAGCACCAAAAACATCTGATGTACAAGTTAGTAGAGCAGAGCCTTCAAAAGCAAAAACTATTGCAGAAAAGCTTGGGTTTATGAATTTTGATGATGATGAATTTGATACTCCATCTTATTTAAGAAAAGATGATAATAGACAAAATTTATAAGAGTTAAGAAAAATGTGAATAAAAAACCCATCCTCGAGATGGGTTTTTTTATTTAATCTTATACAAATCAAACTTAGTGATAATATTATTTGTGGAATCATGTGTATAACTAGACTTTATATATGATTTAATTCCTTGAGAAGCCAGTTGTTCTTTGAGATCATTAATGTAGAGAGCTTTTTCAGGATTACTTGGATCTGAGAAGACTGTTTCATACAGTTCCCAACTTCTTTCTTTGAAAGTAGTAAAATCATTTTTGCACAAAGCAAGATCTTCAACTATTTTCAGATCCTTGTCCTGAAATTCTTTGTTGCAGATAGAACAAATTCCGATACTCGATACTTTTTGGCGTTTATAAATATATTTAAGTATTCTTTTAAACATTTAAACCATTGAGATAAGAGTAATTGGTTTATATCCTAGTACATGATGGGCAAGTTTTCTGACTTTGATACGAGTTTGCTCACAGGTATAATCGTAATCCCGGTTTTTTAACTCTGTGAAAACAGTGTAATCAACAAGCTCTGTGATTGTTTCTTTATGTTCTTCAAAAAAAACAGGAAGTCCTTTTGACTGATAAAGAATATTTTTTGTTTTAGAGTTTATTGAAATAACGATAAGTCCATTACATGCGATTTTTCTTCTCTCACTAATTTTTTCTCTCTCAATTGGTAATGCATTACCATGAATTAGAACAGGATCAAGTTGTTGAACTTCAAAATAGGAAATTTTATTTTCTTTAAAAGTAATACCATGAAAATTTTGTAAGAAATGTGTCGTAATATTTTGGAAATTAGATTTAATAAAATCAATATGAGCTTTTAAAAAATATGTTTCTCCATGAATGGGAATATAGTCTGTTGGTTTTGCATTTTCAATAAGTAGTTTTAAATCTTCTTTAGCAGGGTGGCCTGAAGCGTGAATCGTCATGTCTCTAAACGTAATGATATTAACACTCTTATTGGCAAGATCATTATATAACTTATAGATTTTCTTTTCATTACCAGGAATAGGTTTTGAACTAAAGACAAAAGTATCAGATTCATTAAGAGTAATATGTCTTTGATCGCCATTAACAATTCTTTTAGTTGCTCCTAAATACTCCCCCTGGCTTCCTGTAACTAAGAGTAATAATTTAGGGTCATTATAGTTTTGAATAGAATCAAAATCTTTTATTTTATAATCTTCTAGATTAATAAGTTTAGCCTCTTCTGCAGAGTCAAGGTAAGAGTTGATACTACGACCTATCGTCGTAATCGTTCTTCCTTCTTTGTGGGCAATCTCTAAGAGATTTTTAAGACGGTAAACATTCGATGAAAACATTGTGATAAAAGTACGTCCATTTTTTTTCATAATCTTTTCAAAATCAGGAGTAAGTTCAGATTCTGATAAGGTCTTACCTTCAACTAAGATATTTGTACTATCAATCATTGCCAGCCTCATTTGAGAGGTGCCAAAGTGAGTTTCGAGTTTTTTAAAATTAAATGGTTCTTCAAAAAGTGGATTTAAATCAACTTTAAAATCTGAAATAAATAGAACAGAGAGTTGATTAATTTTGTCTTTAAAAATAACACCAAATGTATCCGGAATAGAATGAGTTACGTGAAGAGGGTGTAGTTCAAATTGATCAAAGTCTAGAACAGTGGACTCATCATATAAATGAACCTTGTGAAATGAACCGTAACGATCTAACTTTTTTAAAATAAGATGTCTTGCAAAGTTAGGTGCATATATTTTTGCATTAGGAAATTTATCCACGAAGTGATGAACAGCACCAATATGGTCTTCATGTCCATGTGTAATAAATAAAATGACTTCTTTTTCTGTTTTTATGGATTTTAAATCAACAATGAGATAATTAATATCGAAAAAATCATCAGAGGGAAAAAGAATCCCGTAATCAATAGCTATGAAGTACTGATCAGTTTCAAAGACAGTCATATTGGAGCCGATCTCATCAACTCCACCCATCGGATAAATTTTTAGATCAATTTTCTTCATTTATATACTCTTTGATTCGAGCTGCTAGAATATCTGCAGCAACATCAGTTTCTTCACCAACCGTAAAATCTGCAAATTGTTTTTGGGGATCAAGGTATTTTTGATACATCGGTCTTACCGTTTCATAATATTGAGCAATAACAGATTCTAGAGATCTGCCTCTCTCTTTAACATCTCTATGAAGTCTTCTTGTAAAACGAATATCTGAATCTACATGTAGAAAACATTTGATATCGAGTAGTTTTCTAATATTCTTATCAAAAAGTGTAAATATACCTTCAAATAAAACAATTTTGTTTGGAACAATAGTTATTGTTTCTATGTCTCTAGCATTTGAGCTAAAGTTATAAACCGGTAATTCTATCGATTCACCTCTTTTTAAAGCTGCTAAGTGATTATTTAAAAGTTCCCAGTCAAAAGCATGAGGATGATCAAAATTTGTATTTCCCTTTTGAGTTTTAAGCTCACTCGGTAAGTTTGTGAGATAGTATGAATCCATAGAGAGAACAAACGAGTGTTGATCTCCAATTCTTTCTTGAACCTTATGAGCAAAAGTTGTTTTTCCGGAACCCGAACCGCCTGCAATGCCAATTAAATACACGATATCTCCCAATAATTATAGATACATAGCTGATAACATAAATTATATGAAATGAATAAGTAAAATAGAAAATTTTATAGGTTTTTTAAACGAATCTGTTATATTTGAAAAATTTTAGCTATATCGATAATATGAACTACTATTATTTTATACAAGCCCAAATTGACTTAAAAAACGTCGATCAAATAGACCAAACTGCCCATCATGAATTCTCGTGCACAGGCATTGAATCCTTTGCAATAGATGAACAAAGAGTTGATGAAATTTTAGGTATGAGGTCATATTCAGGTGGTGATGTCCCAGAAACAGTCATCTATGAAGTTGAGAGTACCGTTGATAATGAAGGACATATTCAAAAGTACTACTTTAATTCGAATGCTGACGCGATAAATTTTAAGCAATATTTATCTAGTCTGAATATTGAGTCAGAGCTTATCTCTGAGGAGATTAAAGACTGGAATGAAGAGTGGAAAAAAGACTATAAACCAATTTTAGTATCAGATGAAATTGAGATTATCCCCTCTTGGCAGAAAGAAAAATATATCTCCTCTGCACAGAAAAGTTTATTTATATACCCTGGTATGGGATTTGGTACTGGTAGTCATGAAACAACATTTTTATGTTTAAAAATTTTCACAGAGCTTAAATTAAAAAATCAACTGACTTGTCTCGACTTTGGCTGTGGCTCTGGAATCTTGGGTCTTGGAGTGACAGCTATGTATCCCAAAGCAAAAATAGATATGTATGATATTGATGAGAGTGCAATTGAGAACACAAAACAAAACATCGAACTCAATGATCAAAAGATTGAAGATTTTGAGCTTCTATTACCACTTGATAGAAAAAAACTTGAAAAAAAATACGATTTAGTATTCGCCAATATTTTACAAAATGTATTATTAATTGAGAAAAGCTATTTAGCAAAATCAATAAATAAGTCAGGCTTTCTTATTCTATCAGGACTCCTTTGTGGCCAAGAGACAGAAGTTATCCAAAGCTATATAAGTATTAACTCCGAATTGAAACATATTAAAACACTTGTAAAAGGTGATTGGTGTGCAGTTCTTATGGGTTATTGATGCGAGCAATTTACCTAGAAAAGGACTTTTCCAAAGCAAGTGAGATTATAATTACAGATAATTCTTATCATCACTTAGCTAAAGTTCTACGAGTAAAAATAAACGAAAGTTTGCTTGCCCTAAATGGAGAAGGAATAAATGCAGAACTAGAGATTATAGAAATTAATAAAAAACAAATCAAAGCTAGAGTCTCAAATATAAAATTCTATACTCAGACTAACGAATTAAGTTTTTTTGTAGGTAAATTAAAAAAAGAGGCCATGGATTTAGTCATAAAACAGTCATGTGAAATTGGAATTAAAGAATTAATTATTGGAGATACTGACTACTCCCAACGATATGACCTAAGACCTGATAGACTTAGGAGTTTAGTCATAAGCTCAATTGAGCAATCAAATAATCCTTTTTTGTTAAAAGTTAGAGAGCGGTCAATAAAAGAGATCGACCTAACTGAGTATGAGCAGATACTATGTTTTTCACTAACAAAGAATAATGAAAATAAGGTATTTGATTCTCAAAAAAAATCTTTAATTATTATAGGTCCTGAGGGCGGACTAAGTGTAGAAGAAGAAGACTATTTAGCAAATTCACACGATAATGTGAGCTATATTAAGCTTCCAACATATATATTAAGAGCACCAACTGCACTGGGCTGCGCTGCAGGCTATTTTTTTTCTAAATAGAGAAAGATTGAAGCATTAAGATAATTATGCGATTCTATTAGAGAGTGAGGTATTTATGAACAATGAAAATGAAATTGATGATTTGTTAGAGAATTTTAATTTGAAGCCAATTACTGAAGGTCTAGGGTTTCATCACTCATTAAAAGAACAATCAGAAGTAAAAACAAATTTAGCAGGTCAATCAAAGCAATTAAAAAAAGACCTAGAAAATAGAATAAGTACTCTTGTTGATGCATCAAAAAATGAAAAACCAGTTTATATGGGTGAATTATCAGCTTTTTATGAGCCTCAAGTCGAGACTAAAATTAATTCGATACAACTTAGTGAACCTGTTGCAACAGAAGTTTTGACTGTGAAAGCCGGTATGCATTTAAGATTCTTTGCTTGGTTTATAGATACAATAATTATATTTGCCGCAATGTTCTGTGCTATTGCGATGATACTGATTTTGTCTGATCTTCCGATGGAAAATTTAAATCTCTTTGTTGTTCAGGGTGAATTACTTCTAAGTTTTGCAGGTATCTTTACTATGCTTTATATGTTTTATTTCACATTACTTGATATGACTCAATTCTCAACTTTTGGTAAGAAGCTTTGTAATATTAAAGTCGTATCTAATAAAAAAAGAACAACTCTAACCCAATCTTTTTTAAAAACAGTTATGATGATGGTATCTATTCCCTTCCTCGGAATTCCTGTCGCTCTTGGGTGGACAGATTATGTTTCTGATATAAGAGTCGAAAGAAAATAATGAATATTAAAGAGTTTCGAGATAAAAATCAAAATAAAAAAATAGTTTTTACTAATGGATGTTTTGATATTCTTCATCGAGGACATATTTCATATTTAAATGAAGCTAAGGCTCTTGGAGATATTTTAGTTGTTGGGGTAAACTCAGATGTAAGTGTTAAAAAGCTAAAAGGTGATTCTAGGCCCATTAATAATGAAGAAGATAGATTATTTGTTTTAGAAAATCTAAAAGCTGTTGATAAATGTTTTATTTTCACAGAAGAAACCCCTTATAATTTAATAAATGAACTTATGCCAAATATTCTTGTTAAAGGTGGAGACTGGAAAGTTGAAGATATAGTTGGTTCAGATATAGTCATGAAAAATGGTGGTAATGTTTATTCTCTTAATTTTATTGATGGATTTTCAACAACAAATGTTATCGAAAAAATAAAAAAATAGGATCATCCGTTATCCTATTTAATTTTCATTATAAAATATCTCTTAAATCTTGAGCAATATTTGATAAATAGTATGACCCATCATTCATAATTTTCTCACATACAAAACTTGAATCAACTAACTCTAGGTAGCTTTCAATTAATATATTCATTTGAGCATTTGGTATATCTGTCGTTTGATAAACCTCAAGGGCAAGTTGATTTAATAAAGGACCTTGACCTAATAATGCTTCATTATATAAAGAGGTCATCGCAAGGGATTGATGAGATTGATAGAGTGATGACCCTCCAACTGAGGCAATTGGGCCTCCAAACATAGATGCTACAGTACCACCAGAAGTTAAAGAAAAAATACCTACAGCAGTCGTGTATGAACCCGTTAGCCCTTGGCTGACCGCAATTGATGTAAGTTCATCATAACAATTAGAGTTTTCAGATTCAGCATTGCTATTAATACTGTAAGCAGAAATTAAAACAAATAAAGATAAAATTAGTTTTTCATGTTAATCCTTTTTTGAAAAATGAATATATAAAGAGACTCGTGTATTTGAGTGCTTTGAACTTTTATTAATTGCGAGGTGACAATGATCACCAATTTTATTTTTTGAAATATGAAGAGAACCACAATCTTTCCCATTAAAATAAAAGGAGTTATTCATAACTTTTAAAGGAAGTGTTATTGCATTGTCTTTGAAAAAATTGCTATGGGTACTGCAATTATTTGAAAAATAAGAACATGGACCTACTAGTAATTGATTATTATACATTTTAAGTTTTAATGAAGCCTTTCTTTTGTGAACATTTTTAAATAGAAATGAAGTGAGTTTGTGGAAGCTGAAATAGTTATTGATTTTATCGTTTATTGAATCGTAACTTGGATTAAGACTTTTTATATGTTGAAAGTAAAAATTAAGTAAGTCCTCACTTGAAAAATGAAATTGATTTTGTTGATTATAAAAAGAGTCACCCTCATAATAAAAAGTAGGTAATTGAGCTAAAGAAGACAGCTTTGCATAGCTGTCTGAGGATTTTAGCTTATAAAGTGATGAGAGTTTTTTTCTAAGAGATAGAGGCATATTTACATCAGAATAGAGTAGAACTCTAAAAAGTTTTATACGTTTTAACTCAGAACGATCTATGTAAAAATTGTTTTGTAAAATATCAAAAGAATTAAGAGGCCAATTTTTTGAAAGAGCTAGTTTTTCAACTGTTAGACCAAAAATTCGAACGAGTTCATTCTTTATTAAATTAGGAGAAATTTTTTGTATTGGTAAATATGTTACCTTATTATCAATCAACCAATTTGAGAAATCTTTGGGATGAAATTCAGAATTAATATTATCTTCGATAATATTTGAATTCTTAAATAATTTTACAATTGCTCCGACACAATTATTACTGAGGAGTGTATATTTACCAATTAATTCTGGATCTAAATGTAAGCGATGTATCTCATTAATAAGTGAGTTTAACTGTGTTTGATTGGTGTTAATGATAGCTCGAAAAGATTGAACTTCACCTGAGAAAAAATATTTTGACCATACTTCAGAAAAGCTTTGAATATAAATTTTCATAGGATATGCACCAATAACAAGTGGAATACTTTCAAGAAGATTATTTCCTGTTGATGTCTGAACTTGGAAATTTACCGCAATATCTTTATAGTAATCATCTTTATGAATAAGTCGTATATAGCAGTGTTGATATAAATTTAAACCATTATTTTCTAGAGGTGAGTGACAAAATACTTCACTACCAGAGTAGTTATTAGACTCTTTAGTGAGTAAGTCAGCAGAGCTAGAGAAGCTAAGACTTGACCACAAAACGATAAATAAAATCAGAAATCTAATATTCATAACAATAATAGTAGCGTGTCCCTCCATAGATTTAAGTCAGATTTGAAAAAAGTACATATGGTATTCAAAAAACAAACAGCTTTAAGTTGTTGAATATATTGCAAAGTAGATAATTCTTATCAAGAATCATGCCAAAGAGCTAAAGTAATTCCCGACTGAGTCGATAGGTCTTTTGTCTGATAGTTGAGGTCAACTACTCAGCACGTAAGCTTAACGACTAATCTTACAAGGAGATAAAAATGGGCTTAAGAATCGCAACAAACGTACCATCGGTAGCAGTACAAAAAGAGCTATCAAAAGCATCACAAAAAACTGATGAGAGCTATGCAAAATTATCATCAGGAAAAAGAATCACTAAGTCAGCAGATGATGCTGCAGGTTTAGGGATTGCAAAGAAAATGGAAGCAGAGGTTAGAGGTTACAGAATGGCACAAAGAAATGCTAACGCTGGTATCTCAATGATCCAAGTTGCCGAAGGTGGACTTGATGAATCAACAAACATTTTAACGAGAATGAGAGAACTATCCATTCAATCAGCATCAGATACAGTTGGTGGAAGAGAGAGAGGATATTTAAATCTAGAATATGAACAACTAGTTCAAGAAGTTGATAGAATTTCAAAAACAACAACCTTTTCAGGATCACCACTTTTAACAGGTGAAAATGAAAATGGAACTATGGATTTTCATGTTGGTGCTTATGCAGGAGAGAATAATAAAATATCTTTTGATGCAACATCGACAAATGCAACAGCAGAGAACCTACAAATCGAAGGGACTAATATTCTGGAGAAAGGCTCAGCGTCGGAAAATCTAGAAAAAATTGATGAAGCAATTAATACTGTAGCAGGATTTAGGGCCAACTTCGGTGCCATTCAATCAAGACTACAGTCAACAATAACGAACTTAGATACAGCATCAGTAAATACTGAAGCAGCTAGAAGTAGAATTGAGGATGTTGATGTCGCTGAAGAAAGTGCAAAACTAGCATCTAATAATGTTATGAAGCAAGCTGGTATCTCATCTTTAGCACAGGCGAATAATATTCCTAACAGTGCATTAAGATTGATCGGCTAAAAAATAGGTAAGTAGAGTGGTGGGGGAGAAATCCCCCAACGAATAGAGGGATTGAGAATTTTTTGTAATTCTTTTGATCTTAAGCCCCGCCTCTCTATGATCATGAAGACAGTAGAGAGGCAATATTAACACTGGGTAAAATATGAGCCAAGGTAATAAAAATTTATTAAATAAAAATTTTAATGAATGGGACATATTTAGCATCATTAATAATACAAAAGTTAATGGTAACCAAGTTATTGGGTGGAAAATAATTGCTGGTAAAAAAATAACAATCGAAGTTAGTTTTTACATAATAAGAAAGTTTAGAAATGAAATAGTTGTTAGAGTCGTGAATGCAAAAGAGAGCTCAAAGTTGGGTGATCTAGCAACTGGATCAGACAAAATAAACTTCTACTTACCTGAAGATTTAGTGTTATTTCAAACTGAAGTAAAGCAAATTGAAACAAATGGTGATTTAAGAATTAAAATTCCAAGCATGATTGCGCAGATCGATAGAAGAAAAGATATAAGGTTAAACTTAAAAGAGGGTGTGAGTGCAAAAGTGTTTTTTCAAAAAGAAAATATACTTGCGACTTCAACCACTAAATTACATAGTTTTAAAAAAGATTGTTTTGACCTAAGTGGAGGAGGACTATCCTTTTTAGTCTCTAAGTCAGAAATGAAATTTTTTAAAAGAGACGATCTTATTGACAAAATTGCGTTGAATTTAGGAAGCGAAGAGTTTAAATTCTCAAGCTATGTTGTTAATATTCTCGAACAAGAACCAGATAGTCGAAATGGTCTCAATTATAAAGCATGGAAAATATGCTTGAAATATAAAGAAATAAGCGAGATTCAGAAGAAAAAAATTGATCAATTTGTTTTTCAATACGTTGATTTTGATGACGCAATATAAATTTTCATCCTTCTCAATAAAGTATATAATGATTAAATGATATGTTCTTTTATTTCAGATATTCATGTGGAATCACAAAATGAAGCTAAGGCTAGCTTACTCTTATCTTTTTTAAACAATCCAAAAGTTCAAGAATCCAATAGAATTTATTTTTTAGGTGATATCTTTGATGCATTAATAGGTGAGCATAGAGAATACGTTGAAGACTTCTCATTTTTTTTTGATGAAATTATTAAGTTATTAAACTCAGGAAAAGAAGTCTATTTCATAGAAGGAAATCATGATTTTCATTTTGAAAATATTGCAAAAGAAAAAATTAGTGAAAGTTTAAATAAACATAACTTTCATTATTTGACAGAGGGACATACGCTTCAATTGAACAATAATAAGTATTTTGTCTGTCATGGTTATGAGGTTGACTATTATAACATCTCTTTTAAAAGGTGGTATAAAGTATATTCCTCAAGACTTTTTAGATTTATTGTTTCATATATTTTCTCATACAAATTCATTCGAGAGTCTGGCTCAAGAGCATCACAAAATTCTAAAAAAAGAGGTGGAAAATACTTTAATTTTAGAGAGATGAAAGCAAAATACTTAAAAGGAGCAAAGCAGTTAATATTAGATAAAGATGTTAAGGGTGTAATTGCGGGACATACACATATAAAAGCTTTTCATCAGTTTGAAAATGAAACATTCTATATTAACAACGGATTTCCTCTAAAAGATAAGGTTTTTACTTACTTTGATGGAAATGAGTTCGAACTTTGCAATATCATTAGTGAATCTGACTCATAGACTCTACTTCTTTTTTAAGCTCATCACCCATAATTTCGTTAATGGATGAAATTGTTCTTTCATTTTCATCTTTATCAATAATATTTTTAGAAACTTTAATAAGCTTTTTTGCAAAATAAGCTATTTGTGGAAGGTGAGTAATGGCAATCACTTGAGAATCTTTCGCAACTAACTTCAAAGCATTTCCAACTGAGTAAGCTGTTTCTCCACCAATACCAGTGTCAATTTCATCAAAGAGAAAAATACTAATTGAATCTTTAGAGGATAAAATCGTTCTAAGCGCCAGTAAAATTCGAGACAATTCTCCGCCTGAAGCAATTTCTTTAATAATATGAAAACCTTCTCCTGGATTGGTTTCTGCTTGGAATGATATTTTTGTAATACCGTTTTTAGATAGTTCCTTTGATTCTTCCAGCTTTATAAGTGCTGTCGCGCCAATCATTTTTAAGGATCTAATTTGAGTCGTAATCTCATCTGAAAGATTTTTTGCAAATTTCTTTCTCATTTGATGAAGCTCTAGAGCTAGGTCAAAGGCTTCTTTCTTAAGAAGAAGAACATCGTTTTCTAGTTTTTCTAGATTGAGCTCAAAATTATCAATTTCTTCTTTCTGTGAGTTAAATTCAATTAGGAGCGCTGTTAAATCTTCTGTTGAACAATTAAATTTGCGTCTTAATTTTGTATATTGATCAAGCTCGTTGATAATTGAATCAAAGTCGATATCTGTATCCTCAACTGAGTTTTCAGAATTAAGTTTATAAACTAAGTCATTTAAACTCTCTTCTGTTTGTTGGAAGATTTGATAGGTTGAATCATCTATAAATTCAGAGTTTAATAGCTTTTTTGCTCTCGAAATAAGGTCAAAAACACCACTAGCTGTTTCATCTCCTTCAAATAAAAAATTAAATTTTGCTAAAAGGTCTTGTTTTGATTGTAGGCTTTGAATTTTCTTTTTCTCTGCCAAAAGAGCATTTTCGCGCTCAACAGAAGGATTTATTGATTCTAATTCTTGTATTTGAAAATTTACATAATCTTGCTTTTGTAGGTATTCGGTGTAGTTTTTCTTTTTCTGTTCAAGTTCAGATAATTTATCCATAACAGCTTGAAAAGCACTTTGAAATCTTATGTTTAATTGATTGGTGTTTGCATAATGATCGAGTAATGCAAGCTGGTAAGTATCTGAGAGAAGTTTTTGGTTTTCAAATTGTCCAACGATATCAATAAACTTTCTCGAAAAATCAATAAGAGTATTAAGTGAACAGCTTTGGTGATTGAGAAATGATTTAGATTTACCGTTAACATAAAGAATTCGTTTGATGGTAATTTCATCATGATCGTATGGAAAGCCAATAGAATTGAAGTGATCGCGAATATATTCGGAGTTTGAAATAAAAGTAGCTTCAATAATAGAAAACTCAGTATTTTTTCTAATAATTTTTTTATCTGCTCTAGAACCTAAAATTAGCTGAATGGCCTCAAGAATAAGACTTTTACCAGAACCAGTCTCTCCAATAATTGCGTTAAAATTATTTTCAAAATTAATTGTTTGATCTTCAAAAGTTGCAAAATTTAGTAGATTTAATTTAGATAATAATAAGTTCATAGCTTCCCTCAAAGTTTAATACGTCTCTTTTCTACCATGAACAAATTTCTCTTTCAAAGTATGAAAATAAGTTTTTTCTGAATTTTTTATAAGTGAAATTTGGCGCCGTGTTTCTTTTTTAATCTTTATAATTGAATTTGCTTTAATCGGAACGCAGGTTTGTCCATCTAGTGTCACGTTAATACTATCAAAATGTTCAACAATGCTAATATTAAGAACTTCTGAGTCAGGAATAACTAAGGGTCTATGAGTAAGACTATGAGCACAAATAGGCGTTAAGATAAGAGCTTTTACGTCTGGGTGAACAATGGGTCCCCCAGCTGCAAGAGAGTAGGCGGTTGAACCGTAGGTTGAAGATATAATAAGTCCATCACCAGACAAATTATAAATTTGTTCGATATCAGTCTCTACTAAAAGTGTAAACATTCTTGCTATATCATTTTTTGTAAACACGGCGTCATTAAAGAAGTACTCTTTTTGTATTTCTTTGCTTTTATCTAGAACAGATATGCTGTAGAGGTTCTTTTTAATGGTTTCATATTTACCATAGAGAACGTTATTAAGTTTTTCGTAGAAATCATCTTTACTAAATTCTGTAATAAATCCCAAGCGACCTAGGTTAACGCTGAAGACTGGGGTTTTTTTAGAAACATTTCTTGCAACACCAAGAAGTGTTCCATCACCACCAAGTGAAATGATTAAATCCATTTTGTTAAAGATATCGGTTTTTGAACTAAAATTAAGTTGGTTTAAAATTTTTTTTGAAAGTATCTTTTCAAGACGATCTCTTTCTTTTTCTAAAATAAATATACTTTTTTCTCTTCGACTTAGCCATCTAACTAAATTTGTTAATACAGTTGGTAAGTCGTCTATTTTTGAAGGCTTAAGTATGACTCCAATTTTTTCGATGCTTTTACTCATCTAAATTCCTTATGAAAATTTCTATAGTCTCTAACAAGTTATTAAAAGGCTTGTTAATAAGTAAACAGTTATACTTTGATGCATGTTCAAGTACTTGTGGGGATGAATATGCAGTTATGATGATAAACTTTTTAGCAATTTCTAATGAAGAATATTTATTTTTTGAATCTTCAATAATATCGAAACCTGTAATATCCTTTAGCATGAGATCACAAATAATTTTATCGTAGTCGTTCACCTTAATAAAATTAATAGCATCAATACCCATACTTGTAACATCAACGAGATGCCCTTTCTTTTCTAGTAACTTTTTTAGAGATTGTTGTATTAAAATTTCATCTTCTACAATTAAAAACTTCATTTTAAAATCCTTAATTCAAAAATGGCACCTACTTTACTTGGAATGAATAATAATTTTCCACCAATTGAGTTAGCTAGATGATTAGAAATTGCAAGACCTAGACCTGTACCATCAGATTTAGTTGTGAAGAATGGGTCAAAACATTTATCAATATTTTCTTTTTTTATACCATCTCCATTATCAACAATTTTGAAAATATATTCTAATTCTGTAACATAAATATAAATATGGATATAAGGGTTTTTTATTGTTGAGTGATTGATGGCCTGAGTACTATTTAAAACAAGATTAAAGAAAATTTGAGCAAGGGATGTGGAATTATTTTTTATAAGTAATTCAGTATCGCTACATATTTTATCTTCTAAGAAAATTGTTTTTCTTATATTTCTACTTTCACTCTTAGTAAGTGTAAATACTTTGTTTAAAAGAGAAATTACATTAAACTCTACAATATCTTCATTCGGTGTAAAAAATGAAAGAAGATTTTCTAAAATTTTTTGAGATCGTTCGACCGCTTCTTTGATTTGATCTATGAATAAATGATTTTCCTCACTAAGTTCTTCAAGTGATAGTAATTCTGAAGAGAGCTGTAGACCAAAAAGAGGATTAGATAATTCATGCTTAAGGGTGTTTAATAACTCCCCAAGGAGTAAAATCCTTTGCATATGGCCTGAATTTGCGGGGTTGTATTCTTCTTCTATAAGCTTTTGCACTTGAGTATTTAAAGTCTTATTGAAGGAAGATTTATTTAATTTATCAAAAGCATTTTTATCTCCAAAAAGAGAAGTTATAAGCATTTTAGAGTCGACATTAGCTTCATTGATTTCATTTCTATCTATTAAATACTTAAGTTCAAGTGCAACTTTATCAATATTTATATCGAAATTATGAAGTTCTTCTTCTGAAAGTGTAAGGAATGAATCTCTTGAAAAGAAAAGTATCATTGTGAAGTTTGAATATCTATAATCACGACCTTGTGAGAGGCCTAAGATGCTAAAGTTAGATGCTTCAAAGTTAACTTGTCCAAAAGATTTGTTTTTAGATTTTTGTAATGACTTTAAAAGTAAATTGAACTCTTCAACTGCAATAGATTCTTTGAAATAGTTTTTCTTATCTATGGTGAAATGCTGAGAGTTTATTTCCCCTTTGAAGTGTAAAAAAAGATGACAAGTTCTGAATGAGTTTAAAATAGTTTCAAGGATATCTTCTTGAATAAATTCTTTAACAGAGAAGTTTAGTTTCGAAAATCGCTCATAAGTAGAGTGTCTCGAAGTGCTCACTTTATGGACTAAAGGATTGAGCTGCCCGACTTTATCATATGATTTTAAAATCTTTTGTAAATTATGGGAGTTAAGAGTTAAAGAGCATTCATCACGAGTCTGTAGAAAATTTAATCTGTAGATATCTTCAGAGATAAATTCCACAGAAGCAGTTGCTTCATCAATATTATTAACTAAGACTAGATCATTTAAATAGGGCAATTGATCCTGTAAATCAGGAGCATAAAGTTTTAAGCAATCGTATTTGTCTTGCTTTTTAAAGTTGGTAAAATAAGTATTTTCCACTGTGTTAGATTATCCTTAAGCTCAAATTCTAGCAAGTCGGTGAGCATAATTAGATCATCTTTTTGAAACACAGAGTTAATTGCCTTTAAAACAGACAGAAGGTGTATTTGAAGTTCTTTTATAGGTAAATTTTCGTAGTGTTCATGCTTAGTAGCATGGTCAGCTAGAATATGTTTAACGGTATTAATAAAGGTATCAACACCTTCTATAATTTGAGATAAATTCACATCATTAATGATTTGATCATCGTCTTTAAAGTCTGAGGCACATTTTTCAATTTTTGAGAGAATTCTATCAATCAATAAACCCAGATCAACGATAATGTTTTTTATATTAACTCTATTTTGGTGAAAAGATATTTGTATATGATCTTGATCATTTATTGGTCTTATGAGTAAAGGGTCTTCGCTATTAATATCAACGCTATGACCATTGACTCTAAAAAAGTCCAAAGCATAATCTTCAATTGGAAATTCTTTTTGAAGCTTTGGAATAAATGATTTGATATTCAAGTAGCTATTTTGATCAAAAGTTATTTTCTGTTGATTGACTTCTATTATTGCCATTTTATTCCTATACTTCTGATATCTTTTCAGACTTAGTTAGATGTGGTTTTACTGATTTTTCAATGAAATCATTAATGACTGATACAAGGTTTGAAGCATCGTAATAATTTAAAAGGTTGTGCTTTGTGATATCAGTTATATTTTCACCAATAGCGTTAGCTTTGTTGACATAAAAATAATCAACAAGGCCACCCATAAAAGGATAGCTTTTCTTGGTAATACTACATAATTGATCAATTTCACCAAGTTTAACAATGTCTTCTTGAATAAGTTTAAAATCAAGGTCTGCTTTACTTGTTTGTTCTATAATTTTATTAGAATACTTGACGCCGAAGTTGTAGAGTTCAAAAAGATAATTAGTACCATTTAAGTATTCATATAATTCTTTGGCAACTTCAGGTGTAATATCAGGCAGAGAAGAGTCAATTTCAACATTTCTTAAATAGTATTGCCAAATAATTTTATAATAATCTTGGAATACATTTTTAATAGTTTTGTAGTTCTCTGATATTTCTTTAATTTCTAAACCGGTGTTGTCTCTAAAACTTGTTTTATATATAGAGACAGTATTTAGATGAAATGGAGTTAAGTGCGCTTTTAAATACAGACTTGAAATTTTTTCACCAGAAATTAGTCCTTTTGCTATAACATTAACCACTTGATAATTAATGCTATTATGACAAGGAAGCAGGTCACAGTTTTCTTGAGGTAGGCACGGAAAACATTTGTTTTTTGGTGCAATATTTATAAAGTTTTTTCCGTAAGGAGTTGTTTCATATGGCCTTACGGTTCCGAGAGATAAAACAATTCCAGGAGTTAGAGTTTCACTTGCAAGGTGAGAAACCATTGAGTCATGTCCAATAAATAACTTTGCATCCATCAGTAACTGATACGTATCAGCTATTGTATAATTTTTTGTATGGGAAAATATACGATGACTGTATTTTTTCAGTGATGGTGATTGAATTAATCTATCAGCTTCAAGTGAGTCTTGCTTTGAACCTACTAAATGAATTTCAAAGTCATTTAGTTCAGATGCAACTTTATATATTAGTTCTACCCACTTATTTATTCCCCAACTTTTTTTCTTAGATGAAGCAAATGGGTGGATAACAATTTTATTTGATCTTGTTTCTTCTGGTGAATCTAGTAGATGAGTGTGCTGACAGCCTAGTATATATCTGTAAACGTCAACAAGTGAAAATGAGCTATTTGCTCCATTCATAACGTTTGAATAAACGTATTGGCTCCATCTGTCATTGATCGCAACCTCAGCTCTCGAGTTCCGGTGTATACCTAATATTTCTTTTGTATTAATTAAACTTGATAAATAAGAAGAGCTTTTTGAAAAAGAAAGATTAATTAAAAAATCAAAATCATATTTTTTTAAGTCACTTATGAAATTATGGGTTGATTTCTTTGCATCACTAAAATTCTTTTTTTTGAAAAAATCACTTGTGTCAAAAAGAATAATCTCGTCAAAAACTGTTTCAAGAAGAAATGTAAGTCCTGAAGCAAATTTTCTCCTTGCGATTAAAGTAATATGTGAATCAGGATTTTCAGCTCTAAACTGTCTCGTAGCTTGTGCCGTTTGAATTAAGTCACCAATACGAGTCAACTGTAATATCGCTATTTTTGTTGTTTTCATTACGATGCTTCCTCTTCAATGAGGGAAGTCAGAAATAAAATCTCAAGATCTGAATCGTGAATAATATTTTCAGCATTTACTCTGTTTTTAATCTCTTCAATGGCAATATGAATTTCTTCCTGAATATTCATCATGGCCTCCCATTATTATAGTTCGCTAATAACTTCTGATCTTGGAGCTTCAACACCTTTATCAGTTTTATTAGTTAATTCTGTCATAATTCCAGTGACAGTTTGAATTTCACTCTTAAGTTGAAATAGATTTGATTCAATCATTTTAATATTTGAATCAATATCAGTTGTTTCGATATTTTCAATTCTTCCTTCAAACTGTCTAACAATTGAACCGACAATAGAATCTTCTCTACCCATTCTCATTAAGTTATCTAGATATGTAATGAAAGAATTAAGATTTGTTTCAGAATTCTTTAATCCTTTTAATGATCTGAGAGTCGATAAAAGAAGTTTTACTGTTGTTGTTAAATTTTCTTTTAGAGAGGTGATAAAGGTAAACATTTCTTCTTGATTAGCATTTTCTCTTAAGTGAGAGAAAAGTTCTGTATTATGAGGGTAACCCATATTTTCAAGGGTAAAAGCTCTCTCAAGGTGATAGCGAAGCTCTGATTGAACATTAATTTCACCTCTGATTTGACTTAAAAACATTCCACACTCATCATGGATTGTCTTATAAACTGGATTTACAGAGTTTAGAGTTGTGATTGGAAGTTCCGTTCCAAATTCTTCGTTAAGAGCAAGTAAAATATCACTAGCAAGATTAGATGTCTGCTTATTTAAAATAACGTAATTACCATCACCAATGGTATTCGGCATAAATTTGTCTGAGTTAAAGTCACGCACTTCAATGATCTTAGTGTTCATTGCATCAGCTATTGCTAGTTGGTAGTTTGTGGTAGAGATAAATGCGTCAACATTAGAAATCACAGAACTGAGTGCTACATTATCTACATTAATTGAAATTAAACTATTATTAAATTTTTGATTTAAATCATTTACTAATTGTCGTTGATAATTTTTACCATTTAACAAGAGCACTACTTTGTAGTCTTTTGATTCTTCAATGGCTTCTATAACGTCAGAATATGTATCAATATCCATTGCGTAGTTATCATTTCCTTCGTTTAAATTAAGACCAACTACAAAAGTAGCAGCAGATCCTTTCATTTGTCTAATTCTTGAAAAGTTTTGAGTTGCGACAGTTGAATAATCTTCATTGATTTTAATTCGGTTAAGATTTGTGTATGTCGGTATTCCTGCAATATGATTTCTTAGAGAAACGGTATCGATAACAGGTCTCGCTAAAATATTCGAAACATGATTTTGATAAGTGGCCCATTTATTTGAAGTTCTTGCAACACCGTCAGTGGATATAAATGTCCCAAAAATATCTTTTGTTTTAAGTGCACTTGCAAGGTAAGAACTTAGCGAGTCATTACAATAGTTAAAAACAATATTCCATTCTTTATCAACAACTTCAGCTATTGAATCAGTAAATTCATTAATTGCAAATGCATCTGAATAGATCGGAGTGCTAAATATCTGTGAAATACGGTTAATATCAACTCTATGAATCTTACTGATTCCAGAAACGATCTCAGCGACATCTGTATGTTCTTTATTTACAATCATTTCTATATTTGCATCTTTATGCTCATGAATAAATGATGAAATAAAATGTGATGCTGTAATAACTTCATCAACTCGTCCAAGATTGAGTATTAGAATATTTTTCATATATTATTTTCCTTGTGTATTTATTGATTTAACTTCATTTAATGCTAGCGTTAAGAAATCTCTTGATTCAACTATTTTTCTTGTCGATTTGATTTCTTCAACTCTTGTATGAAATGATCTTGCTTCAGCATTTTCAAATAGCATTTTAGATCGATCTGTTAAAAGAGACTTGTAATTTATAAAGTCTGATGGTGCTGTATAAGATAAGAAAGAAGAAAAGAATTCTTTTTCAAGAATAAATGAAGGGTCATGCTTTAGTATGCATGGTTTATTCATTAAAAAATCAATGAAACTTAGTTTTCCAAATAAGTCTTTTGTTTTAGTTGTTTGTATAATTTGAATATTCTTATCTTCAAATCCCTTATATTCTTTAAAGTCGTTTACGAGTTTTTCATTCGGTTCAATGACATAAATTTGATAGTTGTCATGAAAGGTCTTCATTGCAGCTGCAATTTTTTCAACATGATACCCAAAGCCTAAGCCTAGAATGAGTACATGATTTTTGAATTTTAAATTTTTTAAATGTGTTTCAGCAAATGATTCAGCTTCCTTTTGAGGATTATAAATTGAATGCAAGTATACATTGTTAATGACTGGAACTGTTAGTCCATTTCGAGACTGTTGCAGTTCATATAGGGAGTTTCGTTCATCCATAATCGACTCACTTAAGATTAAATGTTAATATTACTTTAAATTATTTAAATTATATCCTTTAAAATTTTCTTTGTTTTTATGCGTTTTAGCAATTTCTATCTGAGTTTTATTTTTTTCTGCTTCTAAACACTCTGCTATAATATCATCCATTTTACAAATTTTTGCGATAACCTGATTTACTTGGTTATTAAATTCTTCTAAGTTAATACTTTTATCTTTTGCATAAAGAGACATTTGTTCACTTAGAGATTCAATAATATTGAGAATACGTTCTCTATTATCGAGAGTTAGGTTTAGCTTTTCTATTTCATATGCTTGAACCTCTTTAAGACCTTGTCTTGTGAGTTCATAAGCTTTTTCTAAATAATTAATTAAATTATTTTGAGTATTAATCATTATACACTTCCTGGTTTTTCAGTTTTTAGAGATTTGATTGCCTGTGACCATCCATCATAGAGTGTCGTTAGAACATTCAAACATCCTTCTAGGGGCTCTTTTGAAATTTTTATATTTGCTTGAGTGCTTGAGTAGAGTAAATAATCATAAAGAGATGATAACTCTCTCGCTATATCTCCGCCGACTTCAAAGTCTAGTGAGTTGTTAAGTTCAATGACAATATCTTGTAACTTACCAATATACTCACCCTTTAAGCGAATATTATTCTCATCAATCGCCTCAATTGATTTTTTACAATTTTTAATAGCTGCTTGATAAAGCATTAGTAAAATTTGTTCCTTACTTGCAGTGTGCACAGATGTTTTTTTGTATGCGCCTAAACCATAACTCATTTTTAACTCCTTAACCTAGGTTCTGTACAGGATTGAAGCCGCCGCCCATTCCTGCAAGTCCACTACCTTGTGTTTTTATTCTTGATATTGTTTCTTCTAATCTTGCAAACTTTGCTTTTAAATGCTCTTCTTTTCTTTTGATTTGTCTCTCTTTACTATCAATTCTTCTATCAATCATTTTAATTTGCGAATCGAGACCCTCTTTTCTTGATGTTAAAATTCCGCCTGGTCGCTTAACTGCGTCACCAACGAGTTTGTCTAAGTTATCGATAAAGCCATTTACTTTACCACCTTCAATGCTGTATTTACCGTTAATAACTTGTGCAACCATTTTTAGATTATCATCAAGAGCTGCTTGAAATTTATCCTTATCAAGTTTTAACTTACCATCTCTTTGAAATGTTAAGCCTAGATCTCCAATTCTTCTTGGGCCAAAATCTGTTTTTATCCCTTCAAAAACTGTACTTCTGATTCTACTCTCAAGTGTTTGAAGGGTTATATCACCACCAAGTGTTTGAGATGTATCAACTGTCTCATCCAGAGCATTCTGTTCTTTTATAAAGCCAATAACTTCATTCATAGTTGTAACGAGATCATCAATTTTATCCGTCATTTTTATTGTATCTTCTTTGATGTCGAGAGTAATCTCGTCCCCAAGTTTTGCTTTTTTTAAATCAATAGTTACTCCTGGAATTAATTCAGTTGATTTATTACCAGGTAATTCAAGTTCAAAACCATCAAGTTTGATTTTTGCATCTTGAGCTTCTCTCTCGCCTTCAAACCAAATATCAGTTTCACCATCGACGAGGTAGAGGTTTGGAAAGCGAGCTTTCGCTAAATCTCCAGTATCTTCAAGGGTAATAAGAATTTTCCATGGCTCATCTGAGCCATCTCCTGAATCGACAACATTTGCACGCATACCGTTTTCTGGATCACCATTTATGAGTTTAGCTATTCCGGTTAAGTTTGAGTTATCGGAATCAATATAAATTTCTTTTGATGAACCATCGGGTAGCTCATATTGTAAAAAACCAACACCAATGTATGTTTTATCTTTATCTGCAACTCCATTTGAAATAGCTGAAGATTTTTGAGCTAATTGTATAACTTCAATTTGATAAGTTCCGGGCTCGGCAGTGTTTTTATCTACAGTTGCGGTAACTCCATCGCCAGACACGCTAACAGAAAATTCTCTAAAACTTCTATCTGATTTATTGGCATAGACAGCTCCTCGAAGATTTTCAACCCTCTTCAATAGATCAGCGAGTAGAGACTTTTTGTTCTCAATCTTGCCTTTACGAGCTTCCATTTTTTGAATAGGGATCTTTTCAGCAGATAATATTTGCTGAACAATATCTTTTGGAAGTCCAGAATTTATTGACCCAAATGCTAAACCCAATTCATCCTCCTGACGATTATTCGTGCGCATTTTGCACACTAGGGCTATCATGGAAATTTTATCATATTAAGAATTTGATGCAATAGGGTAGATAATGAGCTACAATGAAATTCAAAACAAAAAAAAGCCCCTGGGTAGGGGGCTTGGGATTAGGATGAATTAGGTTAGGTAGTGTATTGCTGCACAACCCTTACTATATTAATCGGGTATTATGGATAAAACTTTAGTAAAAAAGTCGGATTATTTAAAATTAAAGTATAAATTCTTTATAAATCGTGTACTTATATATTTCTCATTTATGCTTATTCCTCTTTGGTTACAGGAAACTCTAGCATTAAACTTAGTTTATCAATCAATTATACTTATTTTATACATGCTTTTTATGGGTGGACAATGTTACTTGATGGGTAAGGAAATTGATCATAGGCTCAAAATCTATTATAGGGCAAATTCTTCCATGGAAAGAATGGTCTACCGAGTTGTACTTGGTAGCATAGGGATGATTTTACTATTTAATGTTTTTAGTTTAATTCCTGAAGTTGCTCGCTCCTATGTATTTTGGGGCTTTTTCACCGTCATGGGCCTTTTTTATTCATGGCCTACTCGGGGAAAAATAATTGAAGAATCTATGGCGTCTCAGTTTGGCGAAATAAAATTTTTAGATTCTTTTGAGAGAACAATTTTAATCTTAACTGCTTTTACATTTTTAATTTCTTTGCCAGAAATTCAATTATTTCAAAATATCGAAGCTCTCAAATTATATTTTGATCCAGGTGAGAGAGTTAGTAATTTAATATGGAATTTTTTAGTCTTTTTGTACTATCCATTTAGAGACTTTCCAAAACTATATAACCTTATTTGGAGTTACCACTTCTTTTTCTTTGGCCTAGGTATTTTTATCTTTACGCAGTACTGTTTTTATCGTTATTTATTTTCAAGAAGACTTTCATTATTAGGTGTTTATGCAGTGGTTAGTAGCTGGTCATTTGCAAAAGTAATGGGGCAGGATTTCTTTACAACTATGACAACGACAGTATCAATGCTATGGGCATGGTCAATTATATGGAGCTCTAGGAGCGGAACTTATAGATCTGGTTTATTAACTGGGCTAGTCTCAGCATTTGTTACAATGATAAATCCATTGAACTTCATACTTCTACCTGTGGGATTGTTTATTAGTTATAGATATTTTTTAGTCGATAAGACAGTCTGGTATAAAAAGCAATGGCTAAAGTATAATTTACTTGGAGTTATAGTCACTCTTGCAGTTGTCTTTTCAGGAATTGATTTTTCTCAGATTGAATTTAATCATTTAAGTGTTTTATCTTTTAATTTGTCGGAGTTTTTGTATCGAAAAGCATTTTTTATTATCTCTCCTATCGGACTGATATTAGCTTTGTTTTATCTTACAAAAAAATCTGATTTATTTTTTACACATGTTACATTTGATAAAGATAAATTTTATGAATCTATAATTTGTATTTTTATAATAATTAGTTTTGGGGCAATTGTTCAGCCAGAGTTTTTACGTGGATTTAGTGGACTGTGGATGTATGCATTTTTTGCTCTAATACCTATAGAATGGATATTTCAATCGATTAGTAGACTTAGGTCTAAAAGAAATCTAATCTACGCACTTTATATTTTAATTTGTCTTTTGGATTCGCATTTAGAATCAAGATTTAGAACAATTGGTAAACTTTTTTTGGATATTGAAAGTTTAAAACATATAATTCAAATGTAAACCTTACATCACTTATTCTAATGCTTAATATAAGTACAACTATTATCTACTTGGCCAAGTTATTGTTTTTGCATTTATCTTGAAATATACATTTAATATAGCTTGCATTGTTTCCAGAATTTATTACAATTAATGTAGGAATAAATTTTGGCAAGGAGGTCAATATTTTAAAGTCCAAGCTTTCGAATAATCTCTACGAATCATTTGTTGCAACCTATCAAACATGCCTTCCAGCTAAAGTCAGTTTACAGTACGATCAACCATTTGTTTATGTTTCACCCGATGGCGAAATTAGGTTGGTTACCGAGATGATGAACTCTAAAGGTGGTGAAGATGAAATATTCGCTGTATCCATTGCAAATGATGGCTTTGTGGAATTTTTAGCCTTTCATGAAAGCTGAAAACTGGGGATAACTATTAATATTCAATAGAAAACTCTTTTGCTCTGTTATGGTAGATTTTTCTTAACTACTTAAATTTATGGAGGTTCTCTTACTCTATAAACACTTTTAATGTAGTTTGTGATCAATAATTTATGTTGATAACTTAAAAAATAATGTTGAATAAAGTTAAATTTAAGTTGTTAGATGTAAGGTGATGTAAAAAATAATTTACAGGTTATAAACATTTATCAGTAAATAATGCATAAATATTCAAATAAATGACTAAAATAGTTTCATATCTGAAATAATATTTAGCAATTATAGAATTGAAATAAATCTTAAGAGATACTTGTAGTAAACCTCACTTTATAAGCGAGGGGAAACTATGAACTCAATAAAATTATCAAAATTAATAAATTTAAAAGAACCAATTTTAATCTTAGGCAATAGTGGAACTGGCAAAACACACTTGGCCAAAAAAATTCATGAACAAAGTAATTCACACCAACAAGAATTGATTCACGTAAATATTTCAAGTCTATGCGAAAACCTCTTTGAGTCTGAGTTATTTGGACATGTAAAGGGATCATTCTCAGGTGCACTAACAGACAAAATAGGATTTTTTGAGAAAGTTGGGTCGGGTACTATATTTCTAGATGAAATTGGTGAGTTAAATTTGTCACTT